>Ga0209199_1000191_pt1 | contig 97932 bp, 73 predicted proteins | sample COGITO_mtgs_1105_7_FD_184805 | JGI IMG/M metagenome (GOLD analysis project Ga0209199, IMG submission 184805) | Pelagic marine microbial communities from North Sea - COGITO_mtgs_110523 (SPAdes) (version 2) | ecosystem: Environmental > Aquatic > Marine > Epipelagic ... | reverse complement strand
TTTTTTTTTTTTTTTTTTTTTTTTTTTTTTTTTTTTTTTTGAAACACATCGCTTATACTAGTTGATTGTTTTGTATTCTTTTTTTGTATATTCTTGAAGGTGTCGTAATAATCATACAAAATGTGAGCTGTATTGGAATAATATTTATCCCTGTGAGAATTATTTGAAATATGATGTATCTCTTTTTTAATTTCTTTCATTTTCTTTTGAATAGTATATAATTTTTCACCAATTTCTGTATCCAATATCCCAAGATTATTGTTTTTTTCTTGTAATATTTTTTGTTCTTTCCTGTATTCTTTATACTTTTTTTTGAGACTTGGTAAACTTTTATTTATATTTTCTATATTTTTAACTTTTTTTTCATGCTCTGCTATAAGAGTAACCCTTGTATCCGAGTTTCTTCTTTTCTTTTTAACTTTACTTTGTATCGTCATATATATTAAAGTAGTATGTATATTCTTTATATCGTCAAAATGGTATAATGTAATTTCGTTTATACACAATAATAGTTTTAATTATATACATATAATACTTTTACTATATGCCAAAGATAATAAAAAAAGTAGACCCATCTTTATCGAATGAAATTATATATCTTCAAAAGATGATTTTCGTATTCAATGCTATTTTATCAGGGTGGACTGTAAAGATTCTAGAACATAATACATTTGAATTTACTAAAGATTCTACAAACCAAGAGGTAAACCTAGATACATATATTAAAGACTTTGTAGAAAAAAACTTGAATATAAATAATATACCATCTATTAGTAAAGAGAAATGAAAATAATACAAAATATAAATATATTACAAAAGTCTAAAAATATAATACAAAAAAACTTTTTTATGTCTTCACAAAAAAAAAATATTTTTATACAAACATTTATATACCCTTGGACTATTACAGAAGATAACACAACCATACATTTTTTTCTACAAAAAAATACTATTTACAAGTGGAAGAAATGTATCCGTAAAATACTTACTTGGATTCAATATATGAGGTACTATTTTCATAATACAAAACCACTTACTCTATGGATATATCCATCTGAATATATAAAAAAGATTCCATATAATAATATCATTACTTATGATGATATAAATAGTGGTAGTACAACTACATATATTCATAATAATAATAATGGAGTTATTTGTATTTGGAGGAAAGAAGAAATGTATAAAGTACTAGTGCATGAACTGATACATGCTTTTCGTATTGATAATCAATTTCCAGAACCAATTGAAGCATATACAGAATATCATGCACTAGTACTTAATATATTTTTTGAACTATTTTATAGAAATATCGATATTAGGGAATATGAAAAATATATAGAAATGGAAAAACAATTTTCTCTTGAACAATGTAAAAAGGTATTACAATGTAAAAATGATAATACAAGTATTAATCATTATATTATTGATAAAACACAGTTATTACACAATTGTTCCAAAGAAGAATTATATTCTATGATACAAGATACTACAACCACAAATGTATATCATCTACGATTTACTATTACTGATGTATTACTAGATAATATCATATAAAGAATTATATATTCTACATAATATAGTATTACATGGAAGTATTGTATTACATGGAAGTATTGTATAAGGACCTTGATAAAATACAACTATTATTAGATACTATGAAATCAAAAATAGAAAAGAGACTTGAAAAAAAACAACAAAATAAACTGTCTAACAAGATACATATATTGCATAATTCATTTCAGAACATAGAAAATGAATTAGATGAAACTATATCAATGTTAGACGCAACAGGTTCGTGGTCTTTATCAAGAAAAGATATTGACAGGTTACAAAATAACAGAGAAGCAAGAAATATACAAAATATATTTCTTCCGTATATGCTATATTATAAAGTTGTTTCGGATATTATAAATACTTAAAGTTATAGTATATACATATAGTATATATACCATACCCTGTACGATATGAAGAAAAGAAATAGAAGAAAGAAACATGTATCTAAGATTTCTTTACATTCTAATAAAGATTTTCCTGGATTACCTGTAAAAAAAATAGAAAAAAAGATTATTCAAAAACATATTATTTACCAAAAAGCAAAAAAAGGTTATATGATACTATCAGGTCTTCCTATATTACAAAATAGTATTCCTTTACCATATTTTCACTGATTGTTCCTATTATTATTATTATTTTACACTATGTGGTACAAATTGTACTTTTTCTTCTTTTACTTTTTTTTTATTTACATTCTTTATAGAATGTGGTAATATATCCCACTTGAATTCTTTTTTTATAGTACCATCCTCATAACGCGGTTCTCCTACTACTACAAGTTTATCTTTATTATTTTTTAGATAAAAGTTGTCTTCAGCGTATAAACGAATTAGACCATCCGCATCACATGTCCATACATTATTTTCCAATACTTCATTTTTATTCTTATATATAACAGAACTTTCTTTATTCCTTTTACTCGCATCATAATATAATATAGAACCCTTCATTTTTTTATCTGAACCAGTATATTCTAAATGTCCTATATGTGTATATGTCCCACCATCCGCTCCTCTATTCCCTCTAGTTCCTTGTATTCCTTGAGGTCCAGGTGATGTCATACAACCATGTAACATTTTTTGTACATATCCCATAATGTCTTTTGGTTGACTTGTTGTAAGTTCTCCTTGTATTTTTTTAATATCTCCTCTTTTAAAAAATTCATCGTGTAAGTCTGGAACAATTTTTTTTATAAATTCACCAACTGTCATATCTTTATTATTTACTAACTCACCAACTGTCATATTTTTATCTATTTTATCTTTTTTATCTTTTTTAGGTTTATCCATATGTTCTACAACATCTCCTCCAAAAAATTCTTCTTTATCTATACCCCATACTTTTATTCTATAAATATGTAATAATATTGCTATACATAATATACCTATTACAGATATTGCAGAAAGTATATTTGTTTTATACATTCTATATATATATACTCTATATACTCTATATACTGTATATATATAGAATTTATAATTTATAATAATTTTATGATTTTACATATTTCTTCACAACATATAACCCATGATTCTATTATTTCATTATTATATGCTCCTCCTAGACTTTGTTGCAATAGTTGTTGTAGTGAAAATTGTATTGTACTATAGGCGCATTCGTCAATACAATTATTTGTAAATACACTTTTCAAACGTTTTATATATATATTTCTCTTTCTATTATCTTGTATCATAATAATTTGTATAGTGGTTTCAAAAATAAGTATTTTTGTTTTCCATTTATGTCTATCTCTATATACATTAGAATATCTATGTACATTTTGGAAGAAAGTATGTGTAAAATATTTTGATAAATATAATGACTCATTTTTTATTATTTTTACACTTTTTTGTATCTTTTTTGTATCTTTTTTATCAATAGGATAAATTTTATGCGACGAACATATTCCCATTTCTATATATATATTATCCAGAACACATTGCCCAGAACACATTGCCCAGAACACATTGCCAAGAACACATTATCCAGAACACATTATCCAGAACACATTATCCAGAACACATTATCCAGAACACATTATCCAGAACACATTATCCAGAACACATTATCCAGAACACATTTCACATGATTCATATTGTGTCTCTTGGACTTTTTTATTTTTTAGTAATTTTGGGTCAATTGTAAATTGCTGTGCTTGTGTTTTAGGTCTTGAACGAACATAATATACACCTGTTTTTAACCCACTCTTCCAAGCATAAAACATTGCAGATGTTAATATTTTTGTTGTAGGTTCTTCAAAAAATAAATTTAAGGATTGTGTTTGACATACATAAGGAGCCCTACTAATAGATAAATCAATCAATGCTTTTTGCTTTAGTTCCCAAGATGTTTTATACAATTCTTTTATTGTAGAAGGGATACCTTCTATATTTTGGATACTTCCATTATTTGCGATCACCTTATCTTTTAATTCCTTGTTCCATATTCCTATATTATATAAATCTTGGATCATATGTTTATTAGATATAATAAAGTCGCCACTTAATGTTCTTCGGACATACATATTACTTGTATAAGGTTCTATAGTTTCATTATTACCCATAATTTGTGATGTAGAAGCTGTTGGCATACACGCAACTAATAAACTATTACGAACACCATGTGTTATTACTTCACTTCGCAATGATTCCCAATTATATCTTGAGGATGGTTCTTTTTTCCATAAATCAAATTGAAATAGTCCTTTAGATAATGGGGAACCAGGAAATGTTTCATAATATCCGTCTGTTTTAGCAAGTTCCATACTTGCTTTCATAGCACCATAATATATTGTTTCAAATATTTGTTCATTTAATATGTTTGCTTCTGTAGAATCAAATGAATATCGCATTATACAAAATACATCTGCTAATCCCTGTACTCCAATACCTAATGGTCTATGTTTCATATTACTATATCTAGTTTCTGGAACAGGGTATAAATTTACATCTATCACTTTATTTAAATTACGAACCATTTGTCCTGCAATTTTTTCCAATTGTACAAAATCATAACTAGGTTCTAGTAATTTTTTCAATTTATCATATCCTCCAATACATACTTCGTCAATATATATTTGCGGATATGTTTTTCCAAACTTTTTTACTTCTTCTCTTGTATATACAATTTCTTTGTATTCCAAATTATTATTTTGTAGTAACATTTTTGCCATAACACAATATGAACAATTCTCAAGTGTATGAATAACAACTTTTTTACCTGTCATATCTTTTGGTATCACAAATTGCGGTAAACAAATACTACTTAAACAACAACAAGCATATTCTTTTTCATCATGGTATTCCAAAATTTCATTACATAAATTAGATGCTTTAATAACTCCATAGTTTTTATGGTTGCTTTTTTCATTAGAAGCATCTTTAAATGTAATATAAGGCGTTCCAGTTTCAATTTGTGATCTTGTAATAGCTTTCCATACATCTTGCGCTGGTAATGTTCGTATTGCTTTTCCTTCTTTTTCATACTTTGTATACAGTATTTTATAATTTTCACCATATACATCATCTAATCCAGGACACTCGTTTGGATTAAATAAAGACCAGTTAGCATTATCTCTTACTCTCTCCATAAACAAGTCAGATGTCCAAATTGCTGTAAATAAATCTCTTGCTCTATCATCTTCATTTCCATGATTAAGTCGCAACTCTAAAAATTGCATAATATCTTGGTGATGCGGTTCTAAATAAATGGCCGCAGAGCCTGCTCTTCTTCCTCCCTGATTTACATATTTCATAGTTTCATTTACAACCTTTAACATAGGAATAATTCCAGAAGAATAACTATTAGAACCTTTAATATAAGAACCTTTTCCACGAATACAACTTACAGTTCCACCTATACCACCTGCTTCTTTTGATATTTTTGCCAAATCAGAAATCCATTTATAAATTCCTGGAATACTATCTTCCGGTTTTGTTAAAAAACAAGATAGTAATTGTGGACGAATTGTGCAAGAATTGAATAAGGTTGGTGTTGCATGTGTAAAAAATTTACTAGACATTCCTTTATACGATTCTATAATATCTTGTATAGATGGGTAATGAATACCACAACTTACACGCATAAACATATATTGTATCCTTTCCACATTTACCTTGTCTACTTTTAACAGATATGCTCTTTCTAATGTTTTAAAAGAAAACCAACTAAAATTATAATCTTTACTATCATCTATTGCTTTATTACATTCCTCTTTATGTTCTGTAATAAATGAATAAATTTCCTCTTGAATTATTCCTATAGAATGCAATTTTGTAATAGATTTATAAAATGTATCGGGTGTATTTTTATGATTATTAGATATAATTAGTCTTGAAGCAATTTTGCTATAATTAGGAATATCGGTACTCATAACCGTACATATTCTTGCAGCCAATTCGTCCAATTCAGAAGTTGTAACTTTGTCATAAATTCTTGAACATACCTTTTGGGCAACAATTGTTGGGTCTACATTTTGTATATCTTTTGATAACAGTTTTATTCTTCGTAATACTTTATCAAAAGATACATCTTCCAAGTCTCCACTTCTTTTTGTTACACGCATATTGTTAAAAATATTATAATATATTATATATTATACTTCTCTTTTATATAATATATAATGAGTCTACTTGAATATTTGTATCCTATATTTAAAAAAGTATACCCTATACTATATTCTACAATATATCCCATATGCACATTACTAAGTATATGTATTATTTGTCTTTTTATTTCTCCTTGTAATAGGATACTATATACTATTTTTATACTACTTGTATTATCTATAACAATGTGTATAGTAAATATACAATATACATATTATAAAAATAGAATAAATAATAATATATATATATTTTCAAGTCAAGATAAGTTTCCTTCTTTTTTTGTTAATCATAAAAAAATACAATATTCTGATGATACTAAATTAATAGATTATCATATAGCATCAGCATACAAACCATATCTTACAGGAGGTGATGAATATGATACTATTTCAATACAAAATATAAAAAATGCTTTGTTACAAGGCGCACGGTTCCATTATATAGAAATAGATACATCTAATCCAAATAATGTATTAGACGATTCTGTAGAACTTATTATTACTATACCAAATATGATACAAAAATCTATTTCACTAGAAAAAGTTTTTCAATTATACAAATCTCTCGCTTGGGTTGGTATAAACTACCCATTAATTTTGTTTTTTGATTGTAAAAAGTCCGTTACAAATAATAAATTTATGTATAAAAAACTAGCAAATCTTATCAAAAAGTATTTCGAAAATCACTTTATTTATGATAATAATAAAGAATGCAAGAAATGTGATACTATTACTATGAAAGAAGCTCTTAATAATATTATAATTGGAACAAATATTTCATTTTCAAAACAAAATAAAAAAAATTCAACATTTTCTTATTTTACAGAAAAATTACAAAAAGTATGTAATTTTACAATAGAAACAGAAAAAAAGAAAAATTATTCAGGGTTTGATATATATAATTCTGGAAAAACATATACAGAATACAAAATATACAATGAAAAACATATGAATATACTTGTACCAAGTGTTAAAAAAACAAGTTTTTATAATATTATTAATCCTTGTTATAATATAAAACAAATTTCATTGGAAAAAGATAAAAAAACAGGCCCTATTAAAAGATATTTTACATGTATATGTATATATTACCATTACAATGGAAAAAATAAAGAAAGACAAGAGTATATAGATTTTTTTAAAAATTGTAGCTTTGTAAAAAAAAAATAATTATTATGCCATTACCCACTCTTCTTCTATCACATTTTCTCTATATTCTTCTTCTATCACATTTTCTCTATATTCTTCTTCTATCACATTTTCTCTATATTCTTCTTCTATCACATTTTCTCTATATTCTTCTTCTATCACATTTTCTCTATATTCTTCTTCTATCACATTTTCTCTATATTCTTCTTCTATCACATTTTCTCTATATTCTTCTTCTATCACATTTTCTCTATATTCTTCAATCGCGCCTTTGTATTGTTCTGTATTTGTTTCTTTTTCTTTAATATCACCACCTAGTTCCTCAATATTATCCTCAATGTCTGATTCTATAATGTCTAATGATACAGAATCTTTCTTATCTGGTATATTAGGAATTTTCATATTTCCTGTATTACGTTTTTTCTTTTTACAACATTGTATAGAAAAAATATGTATTATACACACTATACATTTTTTACAACATAGTTTATATTTACCCATATGTTCTAGTATATATATATACTATTATTATATTTTATTACTAAAATAAACACCTTTTCTATTTGTATTTGTATTTGTATTTGTATTTGTATTATCTACAAATAGTATCTCATTATGATAATAATATTTTTCAATTCTTTCTTGAAAAGGGTATTCTTCTGGATATCCCATAATAATAATATATGAAAAATGATGTAATTCGATACGTTTTGGTATCCTGGATCTATTTACATGTTCATCTTCTATATGATAATATGGATGACTATATATATTTGTATTTTTTGGATAATCTACACAATTCTTACCACCTTTGTATAACTTGTATCCATGTAATACAGAAATATGAATATCTGATAAAGAATTTTTATTTATAAGAAATAGTATTTCTTTTCCATTTTGTTGTATAATGGATTCCATATATTGAACGAGAGCTACCGTGTGTAAAAATTCTTTAGAATAAGAAAAAATATCTTTTAACATATATTGTGTTTTTTTATCCTTTATTACATATTGTGTTTTTTTATCTTTTATTACATATTGTGTTTTTTTTGTTGTATCAATTGTTTCTAGTTCCTTATACACAAAAGGAAATATGTCTTCTGGTATATTTTGTATATAATGACCTTTTTCTAATTCTTGAATATATTCTAATTGTTTTGTATCTTCCAAATACGGAATTATTTTTATATTACTATCTTCTGTAGTTTTTGTATTTTCTAATGATATTCCAAGCTGAATAGGAAATAATACACCGTCCGAATAAATATTTTGTTGAACAGTCAGTAATTTGTATTTTTTTTGAATAGTATATATTGGATATGTAAATGTTTCAAATTCTTCCATATTATCAAATTCTTCTTCTGTATAATTTACATCCAATACAGTATTATCCATATCCACTGGATTATAGGTATTATATACATCATGTAGTTCATCCATATTTTTTTCATTTTGTATTTCATCTTCTTTTTTATAATAATCTTCATCTTCTACTTGTTTCTTATGAACTATAAATTTTTCAAGTATAAAACTTGATGTATTATTACAATTTTCTACCAATATACCAATAAGCAACTTGGTATGTTTAGAAGTGAAAAAACTTTTTCGTATATATGTTTTTCGACTATCCATTACTTTTTCTCCAAAATATAAAGTTTTTTTAGTAGGTGTTCCTATCCATATACCAGGTCTCCCTATTCCGTGTTTAGTACATATTGTTTCTACACAATACCAAGTATTTGATTGAACATTCACAATAGCATATACACCTGGTCTTATATCATTCTGCAAACATCGAATGATATAAGAATTTGTATTCTTATCTACTTTCACATGTTTATGTGTAAATAAAGGTAATATTTCCATTTTTTTTTTTACTATACTACAAGAATATACATATTTTTTATATGTATTTTTTTTTACTATTTTTGGTGGTCTTTCTTTTCAGAAGACCCGACATTTTGCACAAGCCCCACTCCATTCGCATCGGCACAGCCACCATCGCGGCCGTTCTTGGCTTCCCCGACGATGTCTAGTTTTTTACAATTGTGTTATCGGAAAATCGCCCTCTAGACGAATTTCCCTTTCTTCATAGAAATCGTAGTATTGTACAAATGTACTAGGGCATAGCACCGTGCGATCTTTGTCTTGTGCCTGTTTGGCATGTCTCGCGATAAGGCCGAGCTCAGCATTCCCTTTGGAAGCCCATAATGGAATATGAGCAGTTGGGGGAAAAATCTCTTTGCTTGCGTCTGTAGGCCTAATCACCAAAGAGATGCTTAGACAGACATGCTTGCCATCTCTTTCGGCCCATAGGAATTCATATCCAGTGACATAGAAAGAGATGAAACCTTCCTTCTTGACAAGTTTCTTGATCCCCGCGTCTTTTTCCCGAATGTCTCCAAGCGTTTGTTGGGGAATTTTAGGAAAGTGGCCTTCCTTAAAGATTCCCTTGAAGTTCGGTGGTCTGAAGGTTGAAGCGATTGTCGGTCCTTGATGCTTGACAAGATCGAGTCCATGGAAATTCGCCAATCTTTGCATTGAAAAGAAAAGCGTTGAAAAATTGTTTCGAAACCATTGGCCACCATCAAAAGATAGTTTGAGATAGGCAGGTGCATCTTCTCTCTTTGGATGCTTTTTATGGGTTGTGCTCAAAAGAGCAAGTGTTCCAAGAAGGAACATAATGATGGCGAGAGCATACATTACGAACATTGAGAGGGTCTCAAAAGCAAACCGAAAAGTTCTTCGCTCGAGTGAAAATAGTAATATATGTCCTTCACCCCCCCCCCCGTGTCAATTTTTTTTTACTATTTTTTATTAGGGGGAAGGGATTCTTGAACTTCTTCTTCTTCAAAAGAAGTTAGTTTCAAAGAAACTTTCAAGTTACATACCTGCATCAACACGGTTTTCGTTGTCGCCTTCGTCGCCTTCGTCGCCTTCGCTGTCGCTGTCGCTGTCGCTGTCGCTGTCGCTGTCGCTGTCGCTGTCGCCTTCGTCGCTGTCGCCTTCGTCGCTGTCGTCTTCGTTGGCTTCGCTGTCGCTGTCGATGTCGCTGTCGATGTCGCTGTCGCTGTCGCCTTCGTCGCTGTCGTCTTCGTTGGCTTCGCTGTCGCTGTCGCTGTCGCTGTCGCTGTCGCTGTCGTCTTCGTAGGCGACACCTACGAAGGCTTTATTAGCTTCGTCAGCAAGATCCTCTAGGGACATCTCGGCGAAACTTTTTGTAAAAATGTCAAACAGGTTTTTATTAGCTTTCTCTGGATTGGGGACAAGCTTTTCTTCTTCTGCTTTAGCCTTGGCTTCTTCTTCTGCTTTAGCCTTGGCTTCTTCTTCTGCTTTAGCCTTGGCTTCTTCTTCTGCTTTAGCCTTGGCTTCTTCGTACTCTACTCTGCAAGGTTCGAGCCAGGTAGGCAACTCAAGATCATCTTGTGCATACTCGCAAGCGAGTTCTTTCATTTTCCCCAAGTGAATGACCTTTAACTTGTTAGTCATTGAACCAAGGGGGATTCCCCTTGCGTCACAGTATAATCTTGCTGTCTCGACATACGATTCAAGAAAATGGGTAAGCACCTTAGGTAACTCTTTACCCGTCCTAGCATATTTTGCCGCAGATCTCCTGCCAATAGCTCTGCTCCTTTTACCGCAAAAGCATGTCCTCCACATGCCATCGTCCCCGAGAAATTTTTGGGTGATTCCATGAATCCCCCCAGCACATGATCCGCGCGACATTTTCGAAAAGTTTCTCAAAAGCAACCAAAAAGTTCTTCGCTCGAGTAAAAATAGTATAATAATGTTCTTCACCCCCCCCCCCCGTGTCAATTTTTTTTTATAATAAAAAACTATTTTTTTTTTTGTGGAAAACTTTCTATCTCAAAAAGACTTTTGATTGGTCTATTGAGATAGTGTCCAAACCCCGTTTTTATTGCTGACGGCTCAGCTTGTGGTTTATCTTGTCAAGGGCTTGTTGAGAAAATGTACAGCCTTTACTAACAGCTTTTAAGTACCATTTCAGCGCGCGCTGGAGGTTTTGCTCGGATTTCTCCAAGTCCCCCCACTGCCTACTCCAGAACCCCCCTAACATGAACATCGCGTCACGGTCTTCATGGCAGGAAGCCGCAATATAAAAGGCAGTAACTGCCCCATTCGTATTGCCATTTTGCTTTAGCAAAATACGTGTTGTCCTTACGCTTGCACCTTTGTTTGAAGGTTGATATTGGTTACTCATTATTGAATTCTCTCAAAAGCAACCGAAAAGTTCTTCGCTCGAGTGAAAATAGTAATAGTATGTCCTTCACCTCCCCCCGTGTCAATTTTTTTTTTATGCCTTACACATATTACACGAATCTCCAAGAACACTGTCAATTGTAGAGCAATTTTTATCAGTAATTGTATGTTTTGTAGTAAAATAATGGTTTGTTAATGGTGAGATAATAGGTGTTTCTAAAGATAATGCTGGATTATCCGATAATCCCAAATCTTCTCCTAATGTCGCACCTGGTAATATTCCAGGTGTATTGTTATCATTCTCTATATTTCTCCAATGACTTGCTCTAGTGCATAAATTATACATATGACTATACTGAACAGGTGGAACATAAATATCATCCATTGTATAATTTCTATTGTTTGGACAAATTATCATACGAATTGTTTCTGACTCTTGTATATGTAATAATACAAGTGATATGAGGACAAACATAACTCCAAATGCTATTGTGTTCCAATTTTTATGAAAATTCATTATTATTATTATTATTATAATATATGTAATAGTTATATATAATTTTCTGCTTTTGGAATAATATCCAAATATGCTGTTTTTTGTGATAAGGTAGATAATGTTCTTTTCTGTTCTATTTCCTTTGCTAACTTTTTTGTTATTTTTTTAGGTTTTCGTACTTTTGTATTGGAATGTTGTATTACATCCTCTGTTGTATTAAGTCTATCTCCTAATACCTGAATCCACGATTTTCTAGACAAAGATATTTGTAAATTCCGATATAATGTATTGTTATTTGAGTATGCTTGAATATACAAATGTGCATTATGTATCATATCTGGAAAATAATGTGTTGTATGGTAGGTTAATAAACGAATCGCAAAAAACAATAGTGGTAGTTTTGTAGAAACATTTTGTTTTGTAAATTCTATTTTTGATAATTCATATATATCAATAATTTGTTTTTTCTTTAGTCTGTCACAAAAAGATACTCGTGAAAATACACTTTTCCATATATACCAAAACCAGTGGTCTCTATATTTTTTAGGAACACCTTGAACGGATATTGCTTTACATGGTAATTTTTCACCTTTTCTCTTAATTTTACCCTCTAGCTTTGTTAGCCATACTATCCAATACAATATCTTTTCAACTTTTGGTGTTTTATATAATATATATTTCTGTATAATTTCCAGTACAACTTGTAATTCATTATTTTGAATCATTGTAACTACTTTTTTACCTCCTATTTCTAATTTTTTAGCCTCTTTGTATAAATAGTGATGTGTTATATCTTTGGGATTAATTCTTGGTAATGTTAATTCTTTTTGATGAGATAGTGTTACAGAAACAATAGACTCTATAATAAAATTTCTGACAGACTGACAATTCACATTAGAATTATATAAAACTATTTCTGGTTTTTCGTAAAACTCTTCATCTGTCGGAAGCTCTACAGATCCAGAACCTTTTGGTATATCTAGTTGCTTTTCAAATCTTCTATATCGTTGTGCTATACGAGAAGCTATATTTGGATTATGAATATGAATATGGGTTCCAATACATCCTATAATCATTTGCACTAATTCTTTTGCATAACCAGAACAATGTAATTCTACACCTATTTTACAGGCGGTTTGGACGTTTGATTGCAATATTGCCTTTTTACATAATTCTAGCATCTGACTCTTACTTTCTCCCGTAACAGTAAATTGCTTACTACTAGGAGGCGAAAACCAAAATATGTAAGAGTTTGGAATAGTACAATACGTGCTGTAAATATGTCCTGTAAAATACGATGTTATATCAGTTCGAGGTTGTATAGTTGAATGATGGGTATTTTGCGACTCTTGTATATCTTTATAAGGTTCATAGGGTGCTGGTATAGACATTTTTTTTTTCTTATGTGAATTGTATTATAAAACTATTTTTTTTGTGTATAATAAACTATATTATAGGCTCTTATGAGAGTTGGAATAAGTCTGTATTCCTTTTTTTTATAGTCGTATCATGTGTAGCTCCGCAATCTGCACAGATTTCATCTACTTCACCTGCTACTACGGCCCAATCACTTGGCCAAAACTCAGAACCAAAAGAGCTGTTATACGAAGACATCCATAAAAAACCACAGTCGCGACATACTCTAACTGTTAATTTCTTCCAACATTTCGCATGAACATATTTTCCATTTGTGCTTTTAACTCTTCCTTTGTCGGATGTAGTCACATTTGTAGAACATACATCGCATATACCTCGTATAGTAGCCATTATTTCACAATTAAAGTTTAAAAGTTTTTGTAATATTTTATAGTTCTTTTTTATATAAATAATCAATTTTTTATATAAAAAGGAAAAATACCATATACTATATATTCTCTCCATATATTCTCTCTATATATGGTAAAAGGACACGAGTATTATAAAATATTAGAAGTATCCCCAAATGCTTCTATTCAAGAAATCAAGAAAGCATATAGAAAAAAAGCAATACAATGTCATCCAGATAAAGGAGGAGACGCAGAAGAATTTAAAAAAATTACAGGTGCGTATGAGATATTGTCTGATCCACAAAAACGAAAAACATACGATATGTTTGGAAAGGATGGAAAGCCTCAAATAGACCCAACAGACATATTTCAAAGTATGTTTGGTAGGGGTCGTGGAAATACTAGAAAGAAAGTTCAAAAAGCACCTGATATCAAACATCATATCAAAATTACATTAGAAGATATTTATCACGGAAAAAAGATACAATTACAAGTTAGTAGATATAATATCTGTTCTTCTTGTAGAGGTAATGGAAGTTCTTCTGGTAAAACATACTCATGTACTACATGTAATGGTTCTGGTGTGCGAAATATAATACGACAACTAGGACCAGGAATGATTCAACAAACGCAAACTACATGTAATATATGTAATGGAAAAGGTGAAAGTATAGATAGTAAAGATATTTGTAAAACTTGTAATGGAACAAAAAAAGAACAAGAACTTCATACATACCCATTTGTATTACCAAAAGGAATTACTAATGATATACAATTACAAATTAATGATGAAGGTAATGAGTATATAGAAGATGATGAAAAAGAAAGGTCCTCTATTATGTTATCTGTAGAAACATTAGAACATTCTGAATATAAAAGAGATAAGAATAATCTATGTAAGCAAGAAAATATTACATTATATGAAGCATTATTTGGATTTACAAGAACATTTACACATATTAATAAAACATTATATACATATTTTTATAAAAAATATACAAAACACACAGATACAATGTGTATTAAAAATCTAGGTATGCCTGTATTTAATGCAGAAAATACGTTTGGAGATCTAATACTTACTTTTCATGTAACATACCCTCTATTACAAACTATTCAACCATATAAAGAAGATATAGAAAGTATTTTTCATGCTGGAAAAAGAGAAAATACAAGTAATCCAAAAGCAACACAATGTACCCTTCAAAAAATAGTAGAAAAGAATACACATACATCACATAACTCAAATACAACAAATTCATATCAAGAACATTTTACAAATAATCAAGAACCTAATTGTAGAACACAATAAAAAAATTGACACTTGGGAGGGATATGGTAAAAGACATTATTATACAATTTTCACTCGATCAAAGAACCCATCGTTTGTTTTTGAGTTACTTTTGAGAAAAAATGGAAATTTTTTTCTTACTGCACGATTTCTGGTTTTTCTTTTTTATAAAGTGGTTAACTCCTGAGGATACGGCAAACTTCATGATGACAAACAAGAAACTCCAGAGAAGGTTTTCGTATATTCAAAACTATATGAAAAACTGTTTCTTATTTGAGAAAAGGTTTTTTACAAGGTTTTGTATGGTTCACTTTGGATGGGGTCTTTGTATAGAGTTTCTTGCCAAAAGTCCTCACAATGAACCAGAAACATATCGGTATATTATTCACGATATGACACGTACCTGGAATATTGTTCCCTTTTACGAAAGTGGTAAGTGGATTACAAAACAAAAATCTTTTTTGTATACTCATGTACATCAATTATACAAAAATGGGTTTATGTTTGACCACAACAGAAGAATTTCTACATGTCGAAAAAACAAAGGGTTTATTTTATGAAAAAAAAAATTGATACGGGAGGTGTGAAGAACATTATAGTACTATTTTCACTCGAGCGACGAACTTTCCGATTGCTTTTGAGAAACTTCCCTTCAATATGAGTGACAATGAAACCCTCCAAAACCCTCTTTTACACGACCGTGATGATGACATTTTACCACTCGGCAACCCTGTCCTTATAAGACTAAATAATATAAGGGGAGAAGTCGCCCGAAACCACCCCCCTCCGGGTCAACCACAAGCTATCTTGGCTCGGCGAGAACTCATGGGGAGAATGATTCGTTACCCTATTTCAAAAGGGCCATCAGCTGCAGCTGCCGCATAAAAAATGCATATCCGTATGTGCATTTTTCCAGATAGGATTTTTACTCTTTCTGGAACACAAAATAGTTATGATATTGAATATACTCTATTTCTTCTGATGATAATGGTCCACCTGTATAATCCTCTATTTTCTCTTCAAAAGAAACATTTTCTACCAAGGTTATATTTCTTTTTTTCATTTGTTTTATTACATACTCATTGTGTATTAAATACTCGTCTTGAAATAATCCTATTTTTTCTACCCATACACTTATAGATTGTCCATAATTTTTGAATGTTTTACTTGTATCGTATTTCGGTATAATTTTTGCGAATCGTGTATTTTTATACTCAAAATCTTTGTAATAGAATTCTTGAAACATAGTATGTATTTTTTTTCCATTATAACCAGTCATAATAAAATATCCATTATCTGTAATATTATTACTGATAATATCTAGTATAAAATCAATTGTTTCTTTGCTTTTACACATATAATGAAAAGCAAATTGGCAAGTAATTACATCAAATTTTGATATCTTTTTACTATTTTTTATTTTTTGTATTTTATTTACGTTATTTCCAAGTAAATCAAATTGTAGAAAATCTATATCTGGTTTCTTATTACGCATCCCATCATATCTTCTTTGTGCTTCTTCTAATACTTGATTTACTACATTGATATGTAAAATATAGTCACTATGTTGTAATTTATATAAATCACCACCTCGACCTCCTGCTAAATCTAATACTGTATTTCCCTTTTTTACATATTTTTCATACAAAAATGTCTTTATAAAATTGTTAAAGTTATATACTTGAAAATTTTTATCGGTTCTATCTAAACTTTTTTTATGTAATTTCATATAATAATTATTTCCAAGTTCCTTTTTTCCAAAAAGAATATCTTCATCAATTGGATTTTCAATACTATTCCAAACACTCCTAGATGTTCTCCAGCTATTTGGACCTTTAGAAACTTCGTATATATTTTTTGTAAAATTTTCTTTATACCCCAATGTCTTGTCTTCACGATTTTTTAATACTCGCCATCGAGAACCTTCTTTTTGACTAGAATCATAATAACATTCTATTATCATATTATCAGTTACTACAAATTTTTCTTTTCCTGATAAAGTTAATACTGAATCATGAACAAATGGAGAAGGATAGTATTTGTTGTTTTCTGTAATAAATGGAAAATGTTCTATAAATTCTTTTTTTTGTAATATAGATTTTTTAATATAATCATTATTACTAGAAACATATAATCTAAAAGTATCTTTTGGGTATGGTAGTTTTCTTACTAAGAAATCAATAGTTTGTTTATTATTAGGTTTCCATTTAAAAATATACCTGTTATCATATGGTTCGTAAATAGGGGTATATACAATACCATCTACATCAAAAGGATACTTTTTTGTATTATATAATACATTAGATTCTTGAAATATATTTTTTGTATTATCTATATTATATATTTCTTTTACAAGTATATTTTTTGAAAGTATATCTTTACTGATATACGATAATCGTATATTGTATGGGTCTCCTCTAACATCTTTATTATCGTAATACAATACATCAAATATATAATATTGTTTTGTTTCTTTAATATACTCACAATCCATAATACATACTTTTTTGGAGGTCGATTTTTGAAGTTTTTCAATATTTTTAGGATTTGTAATTGTATAAATATCTTTACCATCATAATACAAAAAACATCGTAATCCATCTGCTTTAATACTTGCTGTATAATTTTTTTGTACAAGAGAAATATTTGTGGTTGTAAGATTAACAGGTCTATTGGTATAACTATATAGTGTATCAGAGGATTTCCCTAATAATGTTTGAATACTTGTAAATACCTTGTCCATTTCTATATATTCATATAAGATATATTTTAGACGGATATAATGCAAGTATTTTCCAAGGAATCATAAGACCTTGTAACCCAACTTTTGTGTTTAATGGTAAGTCTTTCCAATGTATAGTTTTATTATTATATTTAATTCTTCCGTTTTTTGTAGGAAACCATATAGAATCAATTTCTACATATAATTCTAATATTTGAACATTAGAATTATATCTGTCTACATTTCCTTGAAGTCCATACGTTTTTGTAAACGATACCTTGTATACACCAAATACTTCTTTGGGTGTATACAAGGTATTTGTATATATGTTTTTTTTTATATCGTTAAGTATATTATTATGGATAAATACTACATCTAACGAGTTTCCAGGTGTTATTCTTTCTATATCGGAAATAGATAAAGAGTACCTTCTACATTTTTCTAGAAATGTTGTTAACTCATTCCCTTCAAGTATATTTCTTGATATAGTATTATTATTATTATTAATATAATATGTAGGAAGAAATCTTTTTGTTTGTCGAATCTGTTCTTTTGATATATATAATCTTGTATCATTGTTTGACGTATGTATTACACTTTTTTCATTGTTTGACGTATGTATTACACTTGTATTATTGTTTGACGTATGTATTACACTTGTATCATTGTTTGACGTATGTATTACACTTGTATCATTGTTTGACGTATGTATTACACTTGTATCATTGTTTGACGTATGTATTACACTTGTATCATTGTTTACTGATTTCCTTGACTGTATCATAGAATCTAGTATATTCTGTATTTTCAAAAATGTAAGAAATGACATTTCCTTAATATCTTTTATGTATTATATGTACATAATACAATTTATATAACAGAAACAATCATTTTTTTATACATATGTAATATATAAAAATGAAACAACTACTTATCGAAGCTCTTGTTGTAGGTATTGCCACTGTTGTAATTGGAACAATTGTATCTTATCTATATAGTCTTATTGTTCCCAAAGTTCAAGGTAAAAACTGGAACAAATATTTTGCTATGGAAACTAGTTTATTTCTAACAGGTGTTGTTGCACATTTCTTTTTTGAACTTATTGGAGCAAATACATGGTATTGTAAAAATGGATATGCTTGTAAAAAATAAGATATATATATACACATTACCAGAATACTTTAGTCGTATATAATATAATCTAATGAACTATCCATATCAGATTGGTACCACATATTACAATCATACTCGTTAGGAGGATTTATATATTTAGGGTATTCATAATCTACAATATCATAATCTACAATATCATCTTCTATGATATAACAACAAGAAAACAATTTTCTAATCCATGTGTACATGAATAATAAAATTGATTATTTATGTAATATATGTAGGAAATATATTTATTACAATAAATACATTTTGAGTATTTTTTACAAATATTTCTAATGTCAGATTCCAAGTCATTAACATATACAGAAGTATTTTCTTCTAGAAATACATTACTAGGTATTAGTGGTCTTATTGGTGGTGGAAAAACCACTCTTACAAAGGAACTTGGTAAAAAATTAGGATGTACGACGTATTTTGAACCAGTTGAAGAAAATATATTCTTGGAAGGATTTTACAAGGATATGAAAAAATACTCTTTTCCAATGCAAATGTATTTATTGAATAAACGTTTTGAGCAACATCAAAAAATGGTATGGGCGAAGGAAAATGCGATTCAAGATAGAACTATTTACGAAGATGTTATATTCGCAAAAATGTTATACGAAGGTGGGTATATGGAAAAAGATGTATTTCAAACATACAGAGATACTTTTGAAAATATGACACATTTTTTACACAGACCAGATATGATACTATATTTGGATGTAGAACCTGAAATAGCACTCCAGAGAATTAAGAAAAGAAGTCGTGATTGTGAAACAACTATTACACTCGAATATTTACAGGCATTACAAAAAGGATACGAAGAATGGATACAAGATATTCATCCTCGTATTCCTGTAATTCGTATTGACTGGAATACTTTCAAAGATACAGAGTATATTATAGAAATTATAGAAAAATACAAAAAACAATATCAAAAAGGTATTGTTGTGTAAAATATATATTTATAATATACTATTTTTTTATAGTTTTGAACCCCTTTAGAATTCAATTAGACATAGCCTGTGCAGATATTACCAAGGTCACTTGGTAAAAACTGAATCAATTGTTCTTGGGTTGTCAATCTTTCGATTTCTTTGAGCAAGACCTTGTTGACATCCGCAAGAGACTCACACTGCAATGCCTCCTTGGGAAAGTCTGACAGACCTCCGAGGTTAATGATGGCGGACATATTCATACAAAATATGTTGAACACCTCAATCAACGCCTCAAAGAAGACATTATCGCGAATATTTCCCAAATCGAAGTCTACTGGGAGACCTAACGCTCTTTTTACCAGCATTTCTATACTGAAAAGATTATTTTCGTGTTCGAGTGTACCGCAGTAGTCCCTATTCCATGTGTCGCTGTCTATTTCGACTGCTAACAACATTTTTTTTTTGTTGTTTGTAACCAGTGCCTCTGAATCTGGTCCATTACATTCTTCTTCGAGAAATCGAAGGCCCTCGTTTACAGATTCCCATAAGACCAGAAGTCCTGGGAAAATCCCAAAGTACCAAAAAAAAGGGGCCCACTGGGTCTTTCTTCTTGTTCGTGATTTGTGGGGCATAATTTTCAGAAAGCTTCTCAAACTCAAGAGATACGAAGATGGGTTCTTCGTTCTGGGTTCTTCGTTCTGGGTTCTTCGTTCGAGTGAAAATAGTAATACAATGTCCTTCACCCCCTCCGTGTCAATTTTTTTTTTCTAAAAACATTTTGGTATAACTTCCATTTTTGCCAGTATTACTTGTATCTTTTGGACAAAATGTATCCCATTTTTTGTATTGAACTTCTGGTTTTAATTGTCTAAAACTAGGTTGTTTTTTAATCCATAACCAATTTCCAATATTTACAAATGGGTCATAATCTACTAATCTTCTAGCATACATTTTATCACATGATTTCCAGTATTCTTTTTGTGTATGTAATAGATAATTTGCCAAAATCATTCTTCCACGATTATGTAAATATCCAGTTCTATCCAATTGATTAAAACAAGCTCTTACGATATCAGGTGCCTTTTTATCTAATACTGCTTCTTTTGGATTTTTATCCCATTCAACAAGTTCCGGGTAATCTATATACATTTGGTAATAAAATTCTCTCCAAATTAACTGATTTCGCAAACCTTCTCCAGATTTACCAGGAATTTGTAAAAAAGCATACCACGCTTCTCGTATAGAGATACAACCAAACTTAATATACGCAGATAATCTACTCGTTTTATATGTTAAATAGTCTCTACAAGAAGCATAATTTTTCTGTGTTTTTTCGATATTCTCTATTCTTTGTAATGCTTCTGTTCTTCCACCCGGTGTATAATATTCAGAGAATTTCGAAATTCTTTGTAATATATTCCACGCTTTTTTTTCTCCAAAACCTTTGTATGTTAATGTTTTTTTATATGTAAAAGATACTGGTTTCGTAATTTTTTTATTTTTTGTAACACGAAGAAATGGTGTATACACTTTATAGGCTTTTCCAGATTTATTTTTTACATCTTTCGGATCAAATAGCAAATAATCATCCACTTCTACAAGATTTCCAATTTCTTGTAATTCTCTAGAACGTTGTATCGCAAAAGGAGTATAATCTTTATTACAATAGATATTTTGTATATTGTATTTTTTACATATTTTTGGTAATACTATATGAGGTTCTCCATACACTATATGCAAATAAGTTCCAAGTTTTTGAAGTTCTTTATCTAAATCAAGTAAAGATTGATACATAAAACCAACCGCGTAAGCTGAAAAAAAAGAATTTTTTACAGAATCCACTTGACGAGGATCCACACAAAATACAGGAAGAACACTTGTTGATTTTTTACAACACTCTATAAAACCTAGATTATCGTCTATACGCAAAGCTCTTTGGAACAAGTATAAAGATGTATTTTTCATAATTATACAAGACTTGTTCTTTATTATATAGTATATAGGTAAGTTTATATAAAAATATATTTGTATATACATAATAAGTACTATTTTTGGATGGAAACAAATCCACCCTTGAGAAAGAGAGATGGGGGTGAGTGACAGGGTAAGATTCAAAAAAGCCTACCAATTACACACAATGCGTACAAAAGCTTCAACATCATTCTTGCAAACTTCTTTGTACAGATACCATATCTGTAACTCATTTGCATCCTTTTGATAAAGCCGTTTCAAAAACAGCTCATAAAGATCTTGGCCTGAGAGTTTCTCATCAGGATAGACTCTTCTTGAAGCTTGAACTAGAAGATGTTTATCAACAAATTGTTGAAATTCAGCGTCGTCAGCGAGTTGATCTTTTACTTTTTTGAGCACACCCTCCCCCCCACAACGCCATCCTACCAAAAAGGTGATAAAGTTCTTACCCCCCCAAAGAACATTGGATTTCATCTCATGATTGATTTTAGGATTCATAGCCTCCCTTTCACGATTTCGATTGTAAGAAAGTTTAGATCGAAATTTTCTAAGTTCTTCCAGAATTTTTTTTGTTGGCTTGGTAGGGATACCCTGAGAACCTTGCTCCACCTGAAGAACCTGACGAGCCTGTCTCACCATTTCTCCCAAGGACGTGTTGCTCATGGAAGATTTCTTAACCGAAGATTCGGAGATCGACGTCAAAGCATCTTGATCCGTCTGACGAGCCTCACGAGCCTCCTTGAGCTTTCTCAAATCTGTGTTAGACATGGAAAAATTCCCAACAGGATGTTCGGAGATTGACGTCAAAGAATCTTGCTCTGTCTGACGAGCCTGACGTTTCTGACGAGCCTCACGATCCATCCTGAGAATTCCCAATTCTGTGTTAGACATGGAAGATTTCCCAACAGGATTTTCGGAGACTGACGTCAAAGCATCTTGATCCGTCTGACGAGCCTCACGAGCCTCCTTGAGCTTTCTCAAATCTGTGTTAGACATGGAAAAATTCCCAACAGGATGTTCGGAGATTGACGTCAAAGAATCTTGCTCTGTCTGACGAGCCTGACGTTTCTGACGAGCCTCGAGATTCATGACAAGTGTTGCCAAAGATTCGGCTGACCCATCCTTTAGATCGGGCTTGCGGCTACTAGCAGAACTAGCAGTAGCTGGAGATGTGGGTGACTCTGAATTAGATTGAGGTACCTCACCTAGTGAATCTGGGTCATCCTCCCAATCTAAGTCAGAGTCTACATCCACCTCATCCACCTCATCCCAGTTATCAAAGTCAATTATGGGTTGCTCTTCGTTTTCAAATAAATCGGACATTTTTCTCAAAAGCAACCGAAAAGTCTCGAACGAAACACACAATCTGTTTTTAGTTTCTTCGCTCGAGTGAAAATAGTAATAAATGTTCTTCACCCCCCCCCGTGTCAATTTTTTTTATAAATATTATATAAAAATATATTTGTATATACATAATAAGTACTATTTTTGGATGGAAACAAATCAACCCTTGGTGTGTAGAAGCTTTTATGTATATCTTCTATTCCGGGGACTTTTATTCCGAGGTTTTGGACATTGTGGGGGAGTAGGCACCATTGAAGGTTGCCCTTCTCTATGTGTATAGAGAGGTCTTGAAGCAGAAATGAATGCATCCGACAGCTCAGCCATTTGGAATTCATAGGCTTCTTCTGCAAGTCTTACCTCTTCTTCTGCAACTTTTGCTTTTTTTTCAGCAAGTCTTCCCTCCTGGATCCTGTTTAGAATGTCACTATATTCCAAATAGCTTCTTCTCAATTCAATCAGAATTTGTATTTTGTCTTCTGACCGAGGCAATAACAGAGCCCTCTTTATAAAGTCCTCTGTCTCTCTCAGTTTACTCTTAGCTTCATTTTCTTGTTGTAAGAGAGAAACCATATCTCAAAAAGCAACACAAAAGCAACACAAAAGCAACCGAAAATTTCTTCGCTCGAGTGAAAATAGTACTATAATGTTCTTCACACCTTCCGTGTCAATTTTTTTTACAAATATTATATAAAAATATATTGTATATAATACTTATAAAAAAGGATGTATTTTGTATTATTACCAACACAATTATACGAGACAACGTATTTATCTAAAGACTACACATATATATTATGGGAGCATCCACATTATTTTACAAAATACAAATTTAATAAAAAAAAACTACTTCTTCATAAAAGTTCTATGAAGTACTATTATGAGTATTTACAAAAAAAGAAATACAATGTACAATATATTGAATATACAAAACCTTTTACCTATAGAACATATACTCTATTTGATCCAATAGATTCTATAAAATTACCAGGAAAACCAGAATTTGTAGAATCTCCTAATTTTTTGCTTACAAAAGAAGAATATGGTGTATACAGGAAAAAAACAAAAAGTTTTGTATTTAATGCTTTTTATAATTTTGGAAAAAAGTGTATTCAAGTATTAGAAGATGTAAAATCACAAGATAAATATAATCGAAAAACACTTCCTAAAAATATAGAAATACCAAACATACCATCCAATACAGCAGATAGACAATATATACAAGATTCTATACCTTTTGTAGAAAAGCATTTTCCAAAGAATTATGGAAATACAAAGAATTTCGTATTTCCTGTAACACATAAAACTGCAAAAAAATGGTTACAAGATTTTATTCGAAAAAGATTTGAAAAATTCGGTGATTATCAAGATGCGATTATTCAAAAAGAAACTTTTTTATTTCATTCTTTATTGTCCACTTCTTTGAATATAGGATTACTTCAACCTATGGATGTAATCCAGGAAGTTATGAAATACAGAAAAACAATACCTATAAATAGTCTAGAAGGATTTGTAAGACAATTATTTTGGAGAGAATACCAGCGATATTGTTATATATATGTGGATTTTACAACTTCTTATTTTCGTAATACAAAAAAATTATCAAAAGACTGGTATCATGGAACTACTGGGATACTGCCTGTAGATACAAGTATTCAAAATGCTTTTGATAATGGGTATCTACATCATATAGAACGATTAATGGTTATTGGAAATTATATGAACTTATCAGGAATTAATGAAAAAGAAGGATTTCGATGGTTTATGGAATTTAGTTGTGATAGTTATGAATGGGTTATGTATCAAAATGTGTATGATATGGTTTTTTTTGTAACAGGTGGTAAAACTATGAGAAAACCATATGTATCTTCTAGTAATTATATAGTAAAAATGAGTAATTATAAAAAAGATACTTGGTGCGATACATGGAATACATTGTATTATCAATTCCTAAAAAAACATAAACAAAAACTATGGAAATTTCGATACCACTTTCGTGGGTTACAAGATGTTTGACTATAATTTTTTTTACTATAATTTTTTTTACTATAATTTTGTTACTCAAACAAAAATACACATGAACGAATCGCAGTATTTCGAAGATTTGTTTGTTCTAATGTTTGACACAAACCTTCTTCCTGTTCCGAAACAAACCCTGTATTCATAAGACGTATTTTTGTTTGTTGTAAAAGAATATCTTGTAATACCCATTTTGCTCGGATTACATTTTGTAATACATTCTCTCTATAATATTGTCTCCATACCATTTTTGGTTGCACTTGTTGTGGATAACGCCCATATTGCTGACACACTTGATGTTGATGTTGCTGGTTATATTGGTATTGAATTATCTGCAAGTTTTCCAAGTTTCTCATATTTTGCGGTGATGTAGCAATTGGAGAATAGAATAAATTGTTCATTTTGTAGTATGAGCAACTTTTTAGTAATATTATAAAAATTAATAAAATATTATTCAATTTTTTATAATATTATATGAATACAGTAAATAAAAATATACTATAAAAGTATATAATACATAAATAAGCATGACATCATTGGCAAATGTATTAAATATATTTGGCGGAAGAATAAGAAGAAATGATGCTTTGTTGGTAAATACACAAGATGAAATGTATAAAATGGAAGAACATTTGAAAACATTAGATACACAATATGATACCATGGACAAAAAATATGATGAATTAGAAAATATAGTAAAGAAAGAATTTGTAGAACCCAGTTCTTTTGATGGATACGGAAATAATATTCAAAACAAGCTTTGGGGGTCATCAAATACAGCATTATTACGAAAAGCACCCAGTATGTATGCCGATGGAAAAAGCACATTATCTGTTCGTGGAACAAAAAACCCAAATCCTCGTGTAATTAGTAATTCTATATGTAAAGCTACAAATCTAGTAAAAAATAAAAGCGGGCTAACTGATATGATATGGGTATGGGGACAATTTGTAGATCATGAACTTGATTTAACACCAGATAATAAGGAAGAAAAAGCATATATTACCACAGATGATAATGACCCTAATGAAGAATATAAAGGAAGAACTATTTTTTTTCATAGATCGAAAAGTGTAGAAAATTCAGAACCAAGGGAACATCCTAATGTGATTTCTTCGTATATGGACTCAACAAATGTATATGGTGCTACATTACAAAGAAACTTAGAATTACGAAAATTAGATGGTTCTGGTAAGCTAAAATACTCTTTATCAGACAATAAAGAAACAATTATGCATAAAAATACTAGTGGATTACCAAATGGTGGATTACCGGGACAAGATTCAAAAACATTATTTGTAGCCGGTGACGTTCGTTCTAATGAAAATATCCTTTTGACTTCTATTCACACTATATTTGTTCGAGAACATAATCGTATATGTGATATATTAGTGCAAAATGACCCAACATTACAAGGTCGTGATGATGTAATTTTTCAAAAAGCAAGAAGAATTGTAAATGCGATTATTCAAAAAATTACCTATGAAGAATTTTTACCAGCTATATTTGGTTCAAATATGTTTGAAACATACTCAAAATATGATACTACAATAGATGCTGGTGTAACAACAGAATTTTCTACAATTGGTTTTCGGTTAGGTCATAGTATGCTCTCTTCTACTATTCAAGTAGGAGAAGACTCAAAAAATACTATTTTACTCAAAGACGCTTTTTTTACACCAAGTTATATTCAAGAACATGGTGTGGATGAGTTGCTTGTAGGTGCTACAAAAACATTAATGAAAAAGATAGACCATCAAATTATAGACGATGTCCGTAATTTCTTATTTGGACCCCCAACAAATTCTCATTTATTAGATTTAGCAACCTTAAATATCCAAAGAGGTAGAGGTCATGGAATACCTGGATATAATGCTGTTCGTAAAGCATATGGACTTACAGAAAAAACTTTTTCTCAAATTTCTAGCAATACGGAACTAGTTTCAAAATTAGAAAATTTGTATGATACTCCAAATGATATTGATCCATGGATTGGTGCGTTATGTGAAGATCATGTTCCCGGATCAGAAGCAGGAGAACTTATTTTAGAAATTATGAAAGACCAATTTTTACGAGCAAGAAATGGAGATAGATTCTGGTACCAAAATGATAAAGCATTTACAACTTTTGAAAAAACTATTTTTGGTGGTTCAACACTCGCATCGGTGCTAAGCGCGAACACGGGGAGAAGCTTCTCGAACAGCTTTAGGCGGTGAGTAAAGTTTTACTCCGAATCACCCTCGCGACATATGCATACTCCATCCTTGGAGGGGTTTGCTTTGCAATTTAGACATGTATCTTGGCACACAGTTCCAGGCTCCTCGTAAAGATTTTCTTGGGACGTTTCCTCGTATTCATCATCGGACGAATAAGCTATGGAGATTGCATCATCCATCTCCTGCACTCTTCTTTCCGCACACCCAGGGTGTTGGCAACCAGGACTTCCATTGCAAAAGGTTTCGTGAAATTCACGCTCTTCTGTCTCTTGAAGTTCAATATCTTTGGACGACTTAGAATCTGCCATAGTAGTTCCTATAGTTCTTTCTTTTACTCGAGGATCGCGCAAAAAAGAACTGTTAAAAATAGTAACATAATGTCCTTCCCCCTCTCTGTGTCAATTTTTTTTTTATAGAATAAAAATTGAATATTATCTTTTATATTTCTTATCATATAAAGAAAAAACAAGTATGGGAAACACACAATCAACAAATTTTCGCGAAGATGTTATGCCAGATGGAGTGTCTTGGAACGATATTCCTTATATAGAACATCAAAACAATTGGGTTGGTCTCACAGATTATATAGATGGTGTAAAACCTGACGATTTGCAATATTATGTATCTCGTGGTACAGACCAGTATAATAGAGATTATCTAATTGTGTATTATAAAGGTAATATTCAAACATATTTTCAACGATACACAAATTCTCCAAATGGCACTTGGTCATTTGGAGAATTTGTAGGAGGAAATCCAGATGACAGAGTATTAATTACTTGTGGAAACATTGCCGCACAACCTGAATCGATTGAAAAGATTCGAAATATGATTACAGAATTGTTGCCAAACAATACAATTTCACGAGAATAATATATAATATATATGTTTACATAAAATAGTTTCTTTTCCATTCTTTTCTTTTTTTCTTTTTTTCTTCTTTTATAATTGATAAAAATTCTTTTTTGAATTTCTGATTTTTTGTATACGAAAAAAAGTCACTTACATCTAAACTTAATTCTGTATTTTTATATAATTTATCTAAAAATAACATTAAACCTTCTTCAACTTTATTAAGAAATTCACTTGAGAAGTTTTTTACTAATGATATATTTTCTTCATTAAAATCAGTAATACCTTTATATGTTTTAAGTAAAGAATCTTTTTTTGATTTGGTAATACCTTGAAAGTCTTTACATACAAAGTACATTTCCCCACTATATTGATTTACTACTGGTTTATAAAAAAATACTTCTTTATAATGTGAAAAACAAATATAAAGTAAAGATAATAATAAATTATTTAATGGTACATATATTTTTTGAATATAATTTGCTCCTTTTTTGGATCCACTTAATACAATCATAATACTCGCAAAAAATAGTTGGTTTGTTTTATCCATAAATTCTCTAGATAGTCCACAATCGGATGTAATAATATCAGCATTATGTAATTTTTTGGATTGTATATAATGTTCTATATTTTGTATATTTGTAATATCACCATCTTTTGTTTTTCCAAAATCCCAATGTTCTGGAAAATCTCTTACCAAATGATATTCGTCTTTAAATCCAGTTTTGAGAGACTGAGATATCCAGTCCCATTCTTGAATATTTTGTGTTTGGATAAAATAATCTAAAGAAAATATAAAAGACCCTGGTAATTCACAAAGATGAAAAGAATTTAACGTTTTTTTATTAGGTACTAACGAAATAGATTGTAATATTTCATATAATTTAAGCCCTGCTTGTGTGAATCCTTTTGTATTGTATTGAGAGTTTATATCTACATGAAAGTTTCTATAAAATTTTAAGTAGTAGGAATATTCCCCATATTGTCCTTTATCTCTTGTGTCCATAATCATATATAAATAATCATACTTGTTTGTGAATTTTGATAGTAGTTCGGGGTTCTCTATTACATATTTTTTTATAGAATATCTTTCTAATGGAACAGAAAAGGTATAATGTAATGAAGTATGTTTTTCTTGAATTCTTTTCAATAAAGATTGAAATATATCTTTTTTTGTTTTATCTATAGATATAATAGGTTTTATAGATAAATCATACTTTTCTGCGTACTGAATAGAATCAACAAGTTGTTTTCTTTTTAATTCTTGTAGTACCTTTTGATTATTATTTACAATATCTTCCATATAAAAATATTCTTTTTCATAAAAATTACATAATTTGGAATATGTATTCTTATTATACTCTATACACATTTCATATACTTTTTTGTACTTTTTTGTATTTCGAATTGTATCAGAGAATATTCTTGTATAGTAATATAACTCTTTTTCTGTAATTTCTTTTGTTACACCATATTCTTTTCTTTGTTCCTTATCAAGAATATTGAATTTACTACCACCTGTATTATCATAATTGTACATATGATCAATTAATTTATTATATTTTGTAATATCTTGTTTTGAAATACCCTTAAAATTTTTACAAATAATAAAAGCATATGTTTTAGTTCCGTCTTCAATAGAATCTGGTTCATATATAGAAACGTTTTCAAAATATGTATCTAGTAGATAAACACAATCTATATTAAATAATGTTTTTAGTCCTGTTAATCTTAATACAAGTGTTCCCTTTTTATGAAGATATTGAAGACATTGTATAATAAAGGTTATATTAGATTGAGTATTTGCATGTTCCCAAAAATATCCAAAGTCGTATCTTGAAAACATTGGAGTTAAAAAAATAATATCATATTTTTTATAAAAATATAATGAAAACTCTTCATAATTAGGAAATTTTTGTATTGTTTTATAAGTAAAAGAAGGATCTATTCTTTTATATAATGTATTTATAGTATCTTGTTCTTCTATTTGGTTTCCATAAATATTACATTTTAGATACATGAAATCATTTGATTTTATTGGGATGTTATCTCTTTTATGTAAAAAATAAATACATTCTGTGGGACCTAATCTTGAAGAAACATCAAGAATATCTTTATTTTTAATGTTTATATTTTTATATATAACTTCGTAGTAAAATAAAAAATATCTTGATATATTTTGATATTGTAATATAGTAACATCTGCTTTTTTGTCAAAAAACATGACTATTTTAGATATTTTCCAAAGTGGATTTGTTGACTCTTCTCTTGTTTTTATTTTTGTTATAATATTTTTAGTATTATCATCTTTATTAAAAGTTATTGAAACCGGATTTAAATATTCATAATTATTTAATAATAAACTTATGGTATATTTTAATTTTTTATTTATTTGTAAATCAAAATGTTTTTTTTCTTCTCTTTTTTTCAAATCAAGACTTTTATTAAAAAATTCTGTAACAAGATTTTTATCTGAAATATACTTTATTATTTTTTTTACTTCAATTGTTGAAACCAATCCTCCATTTTGCGAAGGTTTGATTTCTTTACTATTATTACCAATACCTCCATACATACCATATTTTGTATAATTCTTATTTCTATATTGAAGATACATAATATACGACTTGGAAATATACAAACTATAAACTATATATATATATAATATTATATACACTTTATAGTATATTATAATCTGTATGAATAAGATTCAATTTATACACAATATTCTAAAAAGGTATGGGAATTATACCAAAGAAGAAATACAAGACTCTTGGTCTAATACAAATACAAAACAATCTATTGAAAAACTAGCAATATTACAAAAAAAATATGGAATACAAAAAAATTTATATTCTACAGAATCTAATGAAAGAAGAGCGTATAAAATATACACTCTTGTAAAAAATTATATACCTAAAAATATAGATTCATTTGTAGATTTTGGAGGAGGGTCTTGTGATATGTCTTATTATTTTGGTTCTCATATAAAAGCAAAAAATGTGTATTGTGTGGATATTGATGAATGGGTTGGTAAAAAATGGAAAAGAAATAACAAGGTTACATTTATGAAGGATATGAAGTCATTACCTGATAAATCTATTCAATGTATTCTAACATCACATACACTTCATCATATTCCAGATACAGAAATTCACACTATTATACAAGAATTTTATAGAATATTATCGGACGATGGATATATTATTTTACAAGAACATAATTCTCCTAATACAAAATTTAATGAGTTAGTAGATATTCAACATATGTTATATGATACTGTAGTCTCACAAACAATAGATTTTGATACATACCAAAAAGAATTCTATTCTAATTATAAAAGCCTGGACACATGGAATACTTTTTTTTCAAGTTTTTATGGAATTAAATATATTCCTACAAAAGCATATGATAATACATATATAGCAATATATCAAAAAATAGGGAACTTGTATAGCAATAAAAATAATATCAACAAGTCAAAACTACAGATAAGCGAACAAGGGTCCTATTCTGTAACACATAAAGAAGACGCTACAAAAACAGCAGATATTATTGAATCGTATTTTGGAAAAGACATTACTATTACCGATGGAACAGCAAATAATGGTGGAAATACAATAGCATTTGGATTACAATTTAAAAAAGTACAGGCTGTAGAAATTAGTAAAAAAGAATATGATATTCTTGTAAATAATATTAATGTATACAAATTGAAAAATATAGAGACATATCACAAAGATTTTATAGAAATGATACCAAAACTGAAACAAGATGTTGTATTCTTAGATCCACATTGGTGTAGTCCATCCTATAAAACAAAACGAAATATTCCTTTATTCCTTGGAAAGTATCCTTTGGTTAAAGTAATTGATATGTTACAAGGTAAATGTAAAGCAGTCGTTTGTAAAGTTCCTTTTAATTATGACTTCTTTTCATTATTTAAGTATGGACGTTTTAGTAAAAAAATACATTTGTATATTTTTCAAAAATATGTTGTATTTGTTATATTAGAAAGAACAGAAGATAATAAAAATATAGAAAACTATAAAAAAGTTAAATTGTAATACTTATATATATTATATAAATATATATGTTATTGAATTACAGAAATAAAAATTATATTAAATCGGGTATAGGTGGAACTATTTCAGAAGAACAAAAACAAGAACAAAAACAAAAACAAAAACAAATGTTCAAAATAAATATAGAAAATAATAATAAAACCACAAATAGAAGAATAAAATATAATTATATGATATTAAATAATTCAATAAATAAAAAATTCAATATATTAAGTAAAATATATGAAAATAACTCTGAAAACAAAGAATTAACTATAAATATTAAAAAATTAAAAAAAAAAATAATAGATCCAAAAAATATTATAATATTGATATTATTTAACAACAAATATGGAGGGTCTTTAACTGTAAACATAAATAAAAACAAATTTTACATATCAAATGTTTATACATTAATTAAATTTAGAAATAAAGGATTTTGTAAGAAAATAATAAATTTTACTATTAATTATCTCAAAAAAAAAAATATAAAAGATTCATATATAAAATTAGATGTAAATATAAATAATCCATACGCATTAAAATGTTATACTGGTCTTGGTTTTACAATACACAAAAAAAAAATTACAAAAAAATATGGAAGTGAATATGAACTTATATACAAGATTTATTAAAAAAATATGTAAACAAAATGTGTTATTTAGAATAATCCACCGACGTTAAATATAAAATCATTATCTATCCCATCTTTAATTATAAATTGCCAAATCTTACCATCAAATGATAATTCACTCCTATACGGTGATACAATAGAAGTGTGTTCTCTAAAATATTGAGGGGCTTTGTAAACTTTAATTCTTTTATTTAAAAAATAATCATCTGGAACATGTCCAATAAATACCACATTAAAAAAAGTTTTTTTGAAAATTTCCATTAAAGAATCAACAATTATACCAGATGAAGCAACAATCCATAATCTTTTTATATCGCCTATATTTTTTTTTAATTTTACTAATACCTTTTTATATATTTTTATAGCTTTTTTAGAATGAAATCCAAGTGGAAAAACATAAGTATCTGAATACTTATTTAATATATTATTAATTTTATTTTCTTCATCTTTATCATTTATGGGCTTATCAATTTCATGAATAATTGCTCCAAATATTTTTGAAATTTTAGTTATAATATATAATTCTTTATTTGGTTGTTTATTTAATATAAGATGACATTGTTTATCTTTTATAAAACATCCATATGCTAATGCAAGTTGTGCGTATCCATTAACATGTCCTCTATAAAATAAATTTTTATTTTTAATTGATGAAATAATATCACTCATTATCCTCTGTTTTGAACCACCAATAAGAAAATCCTCTCTAATCACATTAAACTTTCTATTATTCTGTGTAAAAGTATTAATATAAAAAGGTTTATCAAATATTGTTTTTTTGATCGGGAATATTTTTTGAAAGCACCATATCGGTTGAATTGTATTATCTGTTTTGTATTTTAACATATTTATAAACTTAGAACCCTTCTTTTTTAATATATAATTAATAATTCGTTGTGTGTAAAATATAATTTTATTTTTTATACGAGTATCATTAATTACTATAACAAGAAATCCTCCTGTTTTTAAATGAGTCCATATCTTATCTATACTTTTATACATAAACTTACTTAACCACATATCTAAATTATTTGAATATTTCAAAAATGATTGATTTTTGTCATCTGAATATTCTTCTGTAATAAAATATGGTGGACATGAAAACATAAGATCATATTTTTTTTTTAATATAACATTTTCAAACGAAGACTCCAGCATCTCATACTTATGTTCACTTTTCGTCCTAAATGTTTCAATCATTTTAATATATCGGGGATGAAGCATACTGTTAGGATCAACCCCAGTATAATTACAATTATTATATATCATAGCACCCATTAATCTATCTCCCCAACCAGATGACATGTCTAAAACATCTCTCGGTTTAAAAGTACAATATATAGATAATATAACAAAAATAGGAAATGTATCACAATCCCTTTTTAATTTTCTTTTAATTAAATTTTTAAAAAGAAAATATTTTTTTTTTTTTTCTGATTTTTTAACTTTTAATTTTTTCAATAAAAATAAATATTCTTTATTAATTATTTTTTTATTTTGAATGTAAAAATCATATGGAGAACAAGTAAAATTAATATTTTTACATTTAATTCGGATATCCTCAATGAAATATTCGGTTAATATCTCAGTATTAAATGATAAATTACTTGTATATGTAATATTACTATCATTCATAGTCCCATTATAGTGTCTTATTTTATCATCAGTGAATATTATATTTAGTCTAAATTTTTTTTTTATTTTATTAAAAATATCTAATATATGTTGTTTTTTAAATACATCAAATGCTACTATATATTTCATATTATAATTAATAGTTATAGTTTTTATTTACATTTTTGCGTATTTACACTCTTGGAAATATAAAATAGGACAAAACTTTAATGTTTAACCCTTTAGTAAAAACAACTAATTAACCAAGTTTTATGTTTTTTCAAAAACAAGGTTAGTATTTCTACAGAAACTTTCTGGACGAGTTTTTGTATTTATACATTCTTGTGAATAATATTAATGTATACAAATTGAAAAATATAGAGACATATCACAAAGATTTTATAGAAATGATACCAAAACTGAAACAAGATGTTGTATTCTTAGACCCACCTTGGGGTGGTTTGGGGTATAAAACAAAACGAAATATTCCTTTATCCCTTGGAAAGTATCCTTTGGTTAAAGTAATTGATATGTTACAAGGTAAATGTAAAGCAGTCGTTTGTAAAGTTCCTTTTAATTATGACTTCTTTTCATTATTTAAGTATGGACGTTTTAGTAAAAAAATACATTTGTATATTTTTCAAAAATATGTTGTATTTGTTATATTAGAAAGAACAAATGATAATAAAAATATAGAAAATTATAAGAAAATTACAATCTCATAAAAAATTAAAAAATACTAATATATCTATAATACTTGTAATGTAATCCAAATAATACAAGTAATCCTATATATACACCTGCTACCAACAAATTACTTATAGAAATAGATGTATGTTCATCTTCTTCTTTTATATAGTAATTATATATATTGCAAATACCAAGTATTATAAATGTATAAGGAATAATATGTCTTTGTTTCCATGTCATTTTTCGAATGTCTTCCGTAATATGTTCAATACAATATATATATATCATTCCAAATTGACCTACTACAAATAATATATCCATTATATTATATGTTTTCTCTTGATACATATGTATCATTTTTGATATACATAATGAAAAATGGGAGATAGAACCAATTACACTGATAAGAATAGTACCAGTTAAGTGAATACCAGTTCGTATCAACATAACAAATGCAATAGAAATATGACTTACTAGTAAAAATAGATGGTCTATATTTGAAAATTGTACATGTTTTTTACAAATAATTTCTTGCGCTTTCCTTGTATACAACATTCTTGATATTGCATATATAGCATTTGATATAAAAGCAAAAAAAAATAATATAGAAGAAATAATAGGAATATATACCCTCATACTATTATAGTATTATATAGTTTTACAATATTATTATAGTATTGTATTATTTTTACAATATTATTATTATTATTATTATTATAGTATTATAATATATATTATGGCGGGTGGATTATTTGGAAAACCTTTTGTATTTAATGAAAAGTGTATTGTATTTTCTATTATTTGTATGATTTTGTTTGTATACAAACCTAATTTTACAAATCCATATTTCTTGTATCTAAGTTTGTTTATTATTTTTGTAATCGCTTATGTTGCCATGGCTTGGTATGATTACTATTTTGACTGTAAATTGGTTCCATTAGAAAGAGGCAAGTATTCTTTGACTGGAAAACTAAAACCACCTGAAAATGTACCGAGTGAATCTTCTGAAAAAAACAAAGAATTATCTACATCTAGAAAACAAATGATTATATATGGAATGCATATTCTTCTTATTGTTCCTTTATTATTATATATTGCGTATTATAAAAAGAAATCTAATCCAAGTATATATGCTATAGTAGGAGTATTGGCAGTATTTACTGCTGGGTATCATGGTGTTGGTATGATGATGTATTTTAAGTAAATCTTAATGATGTATTTTAAGTAAATCTTAATGATGTATTTTAAGTAATTTTTGGTAATTTGTAAGGTAATATATCTTGTAATATATCGGAAAATCTTATAAGGTATGGTTTTGCCATAGTATTCATATGGTCCGATATTTCTTTATATAACGTTTCTATATTTTTTTTGCTTTGTATTTTCTGTATAGATTTAGATGTATATCCACAACTTTCTTTCATATCTTTGTATAATTCTTCTACAAGTATTTTGTATTTTTTTGTAGAAATAGTATTAAAAATAAGTAGTAGTATTTCTAAACGATTTTTTAATTGATTAAAACAAGGTAAATTAGAACTTTTTGTAAAAAGTTGTATTTCTGTTCTTACGCCATATAATAATGTTCTATGTTTTGGATTTTTAAGTTCTCTATTTAATTCATCGTCAATAGTATTTATAGCATTTGGTTGGAAATATGCTTCTCCCAAAAGACTTCGTATTCTCTTAATTACTTTAAAATAGTTACCTTTTACATAATTACGAAATATAGTTTCATAAAAATAATAGGTTGAATTTCTTGGTTTTTCTCCATATAATGTCGCATTTGATGTTAAAAATGTATATTGTTTTTTTCTAGAAACACGAATATTTGGAATATGAGAAGGTAAAGAACATATATGAAATACAAGTTCAAATAAAACATATGTATTTTTCAAAATCTCATATACAAATGTTGTTTTAAAAGCATCCTCTATAAAAATATCAAATAATGTAAATGTTTTACCTCTATATATTTTCTTACCAACTTGTATTTCATTACTTTCCCATTGTATATTTTTATATGTATCTATATAATTCGCAAGTTTCATAAATTGTACCATATTCGGTTTTTCTACTACATAACCTAATAATTCATTCAATTCTTTTTTTGTAATTACTGTATCTTTGTATAATGTTTGAAATCGTTTTCGTATTGTAGAAGCATCATAATCTTGTACTTCTCCATTTTTTCTGATTCTATGAGTAAATACAAATCGTTGATCTACACCTGCTAACATTTTTACAAACATCATTTTTTTCATAAGAATAGTAAACACTCTTTTATATTCTTCAAATAACGCTTTTTTACTTTCTAATGTATTATAATATCGCATCCAATATTCTACATCAATATCCGATATACAGAAAGGTTTATCTAGATTTGCAGATGTTCCATGAAATGTAAAAGCAGTCTGTACATTACCTTCTATTGTGTTTTCTATATTTTCTATTAAAGAATACAGGGGTCTTTTAACTTCTGTAGAAATAATCATTATCTATATATATTCCTATATTATATATAGATAATGAATTGTATTATAATAATACAAAATACAACCATTGGATTGTTGAGAGATGCTTCTATTTTACAGGTATTTTTAGAAAAAAATCATATTCAAACAGACATTCATTATTATAAAAAATCTTTACCACAAAACACATATACATTTCTTATTTTTATTGAACACATTATACCTTCGTATTTTAAAGATATACAATATACATATTCTATTTTTGTTCCCAATATAGAACAAATTGTTGAATGGGATATGGAAAATATGAAAAATATACAATATGTTTTTTGTAAAACAAAACAAGTCTATAATTATTTCAAACCTATTTCTAACGCAATATATACAAAATTTGCTTCCGTAGATGACCTTCGACCAGAAATAGAAAAAGATACATATACAGTAGGACATTTTTCTGGGATATCACCTTATAAAAATACAAAAGCTGTTCTAGAATGCTGGATAGAAAATAATTGTTTTCTAGATATACATAAGGATATTCAGTTAGTTGTTGTCAAAAAATTTTCATTATGGAGTCAAATAGACAGAGATTTACAAAAATATGTAGAAAGTATTTTTACAAAAAAAGAAGATACATACGTATATAAAAATATAACTATACATGAATTTTTATCAGATAAAGAATATAGTGTATTAACAAATCAAGTAGGTATTCACATATGTCCTTCTATGATTGAAGGATACGGACACTATATTAATGAAGCAAGAGCTAAAAAAGCAGTTATACTTACAACAAATGCTCCTTCTATGAATGAACTTATACAAGACCCATCATTTCTTATACAGGTTGAAAAAAAAGAAAATGCAAAAAAAGTAATGAATATACAGTATCAATATGATACAGGAATAGAAGTTTCTTTTATTGATAAAAAAGATTTAGCAAAAAAAATAGAAAAAGTATTACATGTATATCCAAGTAATGTAGGAGAAGAAAATAGAAAACAATTTGAAAAAGATATTATATACTTTTATAATACTCTTACAACCTTTATACAAAAAATACAAAAAATACAAAAAAATACAAAAAATATACAAAATACAAAACCGACTAATTTATATAACTTTGAAAAAAAAGTGTATTCTCAGAATGGAGAAGATGGTGTATTAGAAAAAATATTTGAAGTTATTGGAAAAACAAATTCTATGTATGTAGAGTTTGGCGTAGAAGATGGACAAGAAAGAAATACACGATATTTACAAGAAAAAGGATGGAGTGGATTACTAATGGACGGGGGGTATGAAAACAAACAAATACAATTACAAAAAGAATATATTACAGCAGAAAATATAAGTATGCTCTTTACAAAATATAAAGTTCCAATTACATTTGATTTATTAAGTATAGATATTGATTATAATGATTGGTATGTTCTAAAAGAAATATTACAAACATATACACCAAGAGTTATTTGTATGGAGTATAATGCTTCTTTAGGACTAGAAGATAAAGTTGTAGTATATGACCCAAAATATATGTGGTTATACAATAGAAGCAATTATTTTAATGCTTCTTTATATTGTATACATACATTATGTAAAAAACATAATTATACACTTGTATATTGTGAAAAAATGGGTGTAAATTCTTTTTTTGTTCATAATTCCTGTAATCCAGAATCATTTCTGAATTATGGAAATATAGAAAAAATATACAGAGAACCAAATTATGGTTTTAGAAATACAAAAGGTCATCCTCCTGATAAACATAATAGACATTATCTAACATATGAAGAAGCTTCCTCTTATACATACAACCATTACCAATATAGTTCTATAGAAAATATATGTAGATATGTACCCTTGGATAGTATTCCTATGGAATATCCGATAGTAGAAACCTTATGGAAAAATTGTAAAATTAGGTTTCAAAAAGAAAAAATAGAAGTTCCAGAAAATATAGAAACATTTCAAGTCCAATATAAAGAATTACCACTACAGATGACGACACATGCAAATGATACAGTTATATACCAAAAAATGCAAAAAGGATTTTTGTATGAAGTATATAATACATTTATTGTAGAATCCTATGCTACAGAAAAAGATATTTTCTTAGATATTGGGGCAAATATAGGTTCTATGACTATTCCTATTTCTACATTTGTAAAAGAAGTTGTATCTTTTGAACCTTTTGTAAAAACCTTTGATGTTTTATCGTATAATAAAAAACAAAATACACGAAATAATATTATATTATATAATAATGCTGTAGGCCATACAAATAGAATAACAAGATTATCTAATTCTGTAATAGATATTAATCCAGAAGAAAAATATAAAAAATCTATAAAATCTATACAAAATACAAAAGTAAAATTTAATTACGGAGCAATTCAGTTAGGGTTGGATGGTCAATATGTACAAATGATAACTATTGATTCATTACAATTAAAAAAAGTAGATTTTATAAAAGTAGATACAGAAGGAGCAGAAAATTTAGTATTTTATGGAGCACAAAAAACTATTACAAAACATAAACCTATTATTATTTTTGAAAAAAATTGGCAAACTGTTACAGAAGATATGAAAAAAAGTATGAATTTATCCAAAGAAGTTGTAGAGTTTGATATAATTTCTTTTTGTAATATATTAGGATATGATACAGTTATTGAATCTAATTGGGAAGACTTTTTCTTAATACCACCTGGTAAAATATGTGTACAAGAAAAGTTATTAGGAACATTACAAAAAGTAAAAACAATAAAAGGATTCTCTTCTTACAAGAATCTTTATAAATATGTAAAACCAAAATGGTAAAAATTATTACACTATTGTATATAGTAGATATATAGTAGATATACAATGGATTTATCTACGTTTGAAAATAAAATATTTTCTCAAAATGGTGAAGATGGTATACTGGAAAAAATATGTAAAGTAATTACAGAAAAAGATAAATTTTATGTAGAATCAAGAGTATATGACGGAACAGAAAGAAATACCAAATATCTTATTGAAAAAAAAGGTTGGAAAGGAATATTATTCGATGACATATATGCGAATATTAAAGAAAATTTATATACAGAATTTTTTCATTATAATAACACTTCTTTTATTTTTACAAAATACGATATACCTAAAGAATTTGATTTACTATCTCTTCATGTAAATTATAATAATTTTTACATTCTTAAAAAAATATTACAATTAGGATATAAGCCACGAATTATTGTTACACAATACAATTCGTATATTGATCCAAAAGAAGACAAAATAGTTGTATATAATGAAGATTATCGTTCTGAAGGAACAGATTATTTTGATGCTTCTTCTTTATCATATAAGAAATTGCTAGAAGAATTTGGGTATACAATTGTATATTATGAAAAATCTGGAAATAATCTATTTGCGGTATTACAAGAATACGGTAAAAAGTTTACAGTTAATACACCGGTACATAATACTATTTTTACAAACTGGAAATATTTTCAAGATTTTTATACAAGAGAATATATTTCATATGAAGAAACAAAAGATGAAGATATTTCTATAAGTATTAATATGAATAAGTATATTAAAAATATTACAGAAACAGATAAAAAATATAATTCTATTTTAGAAAGTAATAAAAATATAGAATATAATTATGAAAAAATAGATTCTATTAAAAAATCTTTATATGACTATTTATTACTTGTTGTTCAAACAGATTTTGCAAATATTTTAGAAAAATATAAAAATGTATTATTAACATTAATTACAAATCAATTTATTAGTAGTATTAAGAAAAAAATTCCTAATGATACTATAGAGTTTGTATATGGAAGTAATTATAATGAATTTGTATATTCAAAAATTTATTTTTATAGGACTTTACACAATAGTATATTTATCCAAAAAAGAATTAATAAGGGTGAATTATTCGAACGTATTAACTTGATAGTTTTACATTCCTATATGAGAAAAAATGATATAGCAATAGATGTAGGTTCTAATATTGGAACGGTTACAATACCTTTATCAAGAATGGTTGAAAAAGTGTATTCTTTTGAACCAATTAAAGATATTTACAAATTATTAGAATATAATATTAAAAGAAATAATATAGATAATATTATTGTATCTAACACCGCACTTGGAAACAAAAAAGATAATTTATATTTAAAAAATATATTATTTAATAAAACAAAATATACTATATTTGACTTTAATGTAGATACAAAGGTTGAAGTTCAAACAATAGATGATTTACAAATAGAACAGGTTGGTCTTATCAAAATAGAAATAACAAATATGGAAATGAAGATATTAGAAGGAGCTAAGGAAACTATTAAAAAATACAAACCAATCATATTATGTAAATTTACACCAAGTATTGTAAACTCTTTTAGTATATTTCATTATTGTAGCAAATTAGGGTATGATACATTAATACAATCACGAGGAAATAACTATTTTATTATTCCTAAGGGTAGAAAAACAGTTATAAAAGACCCATTGTTACAGCTTAAGAAAGTGGAAACATTGTATGTAGAATTTTCACAGTTATATAAGAATTTATATACATATGTATAATATATATATATTGTAATAGTTTTAGAATATGGATGGTAGTAATAGATTTAGTAGACCAGAAATACCTTCCAATGAACCTTCTAAAGAAAGAACAAATGGTGATATATTTGATACAGATAAACTCATAGAAGAAGGAAATACAAGTTCCACTAAATGTACTTCAAAACTCGCAGGAATTATTAAAAATATGAAAGAAAATAAACCTGATATTATTACAATTGTAGAAGCAACTGATTATACAAAAGAGATATTTATAGATCATATTTATGATAATGATGATACAAAATATACATTATTCGAACATACTGAAGAAGTAGCAAAAGTAATTATTATTATAAATAAAGAATATCAAGACGAATATAATTTTGAAAAACTTTTTGGTATGAATTTAGCAGAAGATGATTATAGACCATTACTGGTATTATATTCTAAAGAAAAAGAAATTTTATTATTATGTGCTCATTTTCCAAATAAAAGAATGGAAACATTTATACAAATTGATGAATTTTACAATAAAATATTTTATAATATAGAAGAGGAGATAAAAAAATACAATATAACTAATATACAAAACATTGTATTTTCAGGAGATTTTAATGATCATTATGGAAGCCTTATACGAAAATATATTAAAAAAGAAGAAGAAAAACCAAGTATTACAATATTAGGTAAAAAATTGTATATGGGCGATGGTAAAAATGATATACCAATAACATGTTGTTATCCTAGAAGATTATTATTTGAATCTCAAAAAGCTTATGTATCAGGAAATACTATAAAAGCACAAGGTTTATTTGATCGTAGAAAGGAAAAAGAATTTATACAAGAAAGAGAAGAAGCAATTAAATGGAATAGTAATGAATTATCAAAAAAAGAATTTTCAGGTGGTGGTAAAACTACATGGGACACTGATGAAGAAAATGAAACTGTTTTTGATGGAGAAAATGAAAATACTGAAACTTTCCTTACAGGTAAAAATAATTGGAATAGTAATGAATTGCCAAAAAAACCACCTAAAGGTGGGTATCATATGTACGCCGATTATATATTCTCTACATATGAACAAACTACATTTAATACACTTGATAAGTTTACAAATAAATATATATCAGCTATAGAAGAATATACACTTAAAAATTTTAGTAAAAGCAACAAATATATACCACTACATAAACGAATTCCACAGGAGTTACAAAATAAAAATATCTCAACAGAATTAGAAGGAGATAAAGTAGGAGCCGACCATGAACCTATTATTTCTACATTTGCTAATGACGAATTTCCAACATTAATGCATATTAATTTAAGTTGGGCTACGCAATTAAATATAGAAGCAGGAACAGAAATTGATTTTGTAAAAGATTGTAAAAGATCAGAATCGGTGGATAGTCCATTTTATAAAAAATTATCAGAAAAACAAAGTTTATATAAAAAAATACATGAAGTTGTAGGGTATTGTAAATTATTTTACCCTTTTACCTTAACATCAAAAGAAGATAGTACTAAGGAAAAGTTAGGAAACATAGAAATTGAAGTAGAAGAGGAAGAAGTTGAATCAGAAGAAGTAAAAACAGAAGTAGAACCAAAAGAAGAAAAAGAAAAAGAAGATAGTAATAAACAAGAGTTAGGTACAATACCTATTGTAAATATATTTATATATTTGGATTATACAATATCGAATGATTATAAAGAAAAACATTTTACAGAAAATTTTGATAATTATAAAAATCTTTTTATAACTATTTTATATTATAATATAAAATATAATATTATTCAAAAAATAGCTGGTTCTGAAACAGAATATAATACCACTATGATTTCTTATCCTGTTTTTATAATTAAAAACTTTTTAGATTTTCCAGAAAAATATAAGGATACTCCTCCTATTTTGGAAACAAATATAGATTTGAATTTAGATGAAATTCATCAAGATTTTTTAAGAATCATGGGTGAAATGAATAAAAATATAGTATCTCATGCATTTTTAGAAGATAATACAAAAAAAAATACAGAAAAAAATAGAAAAATTATAGGAGGAAATAACACTAATATAAAAAATAATACATTTCATACTATAAGTAATCTACATCATATTGATAATATACGATATTCTGGATATCCGATATTACCTATACAAGATATTTTAAATGTAGAAAAAGAAAAAATATGGGAAACATGGAGAGAAAAAAAAGAAGATATATCTATTATTAACCAAGAAAATATTAATAAAGCATTTGATAGATGGAGAAAAGGAAAAACTATAGAGAAAACAGATGGGACACAATGGGTTGGTCAATTAGACCATGAGTATTATACAAAGGATTGTTTTATTTTCTTTTATTTACAAAGAATTCGAGAACTCTATAATTTTTGTTATGATAAAAATGGAAAACTAATAATTGAAGATGATAATTTTTATTATATATATACACTCTTGAATGAAATAGATTTTGAAGAAAATAAAGAACTTTTTCCCGAAATAGATGATATAAATAATTTTGAAAATATAATAGAAAAACTAAAAGAAAAAAGTAAAGATATACAAAAAAAATATAAATCTATTACGAATGTTTTTCAAGATTTAATTGTACTATATCAGATATATAGAGATGAATATTATTGGAAAAAAGGAGATAATGGAGAATTTGTAAAAAGAGATTTTGTAATAGGGTATCACAAACTAGATATTAGAAAAGAAATACAAAAAATTATGCCATTATTTCCTAAAAAAGTTTATAATACTTTTAATAAAAAAGGGGGAAATAAAACTATTATTGGTGAAAATATATTTAGTATTTATATTAATAAACATAAAAAAAATTTATTATATAATGCAACAAAAAAAGAACCAGGAGAAGTAGAATCAGGAGAAAAAAATTTATTCTATAATACCCGAAATGAAGAACCAGAAGAAGTAGAACCAAAAGAAGTAGAACCAGAAGAAGTAGAACCAAAAGAAGTAGAACCAGAAGAAGTAGAATCAAAAGAAAAAAATTTATTCTATAATGCCCAAAATGAAGAACCAGAAGAAGTAGAACCAAAAGAAAAAAATTTATTCTATAATGCCCAAAATGAAGAACCAGAAGAAGTAGAACCAAAAGAAGAAAAAGAAAGAAAAGAACAAAATGAAAAAGATAAACTTATGATATGCCCTACCACACTTGATATAGAAAAATTAAAAGAAATATTAGATTATTTAAAAAATCAACAAGAAAATCAACAAGAAATAGATAAATTTATTATTATAATAAAACAAAAAATAAAAGATTTATATGATATATTACCAGAAAAACCTGAAAAAGAAAATATACCTTTTTTTGCAATAAATCTTATTTTTGAGTATTTTATTGATAGAATTGCAAATATAACAAAATTTGGTGATTGTGATTATAAAGATGATGAATTACCTAATAAAGAATGTACTTATCATAGTGATTCAAATAAAAGAATACTATCAAAAGATTGTGATGAAGATAATTTCAAATATTATAAAGAAATACTTAACTTTATATATCCAAATGATGTAGAAAAAATAAAAAAAGAACAACATAAAATTACACAATATTCTTTTAGTTTTTTAAGAAAATTTTATGGAAGTTGTAAAAAATATTTTAGAATTTCTTTTTTTTATAGAAATATTAAAAAGAATAGTTCTCTAATAGATTGGTCTATTTTAATAAATAAATATGCAACAGCAACAACTATTAAAAATCGTGAAATTCCATTTCCTTTTATGTTTATTTTACCTAAAGATGAATCAATATTTCCTAAAAATCCTTTGAAAAAGAAATATAATGAAATTTATACAGAAACAAAAAAATTATACTCTATAACAGTTATTTCTTATATAAATAAAAATAAAATGGATTTTCAAAACCTTTTTTTTTTAAAGAATCAAAAAAAAATAGATCACCGTTGGTCAAAAGAGTATAAATCTTATTTTGATATTATTGATAATTCACGAAGACCAATAGAACAAGGGTTTTTATTTCCAAGAAAGAATATAACATATGATGAGTTTAATTCATTAGTTCGGTATTATAAGTGTAATGTATTTTTATATATTGGAGAAGAAGATATACAAGATAATCATATTTTATGTATAACTTTATATAATAAAGAAGAACTTTTTACATATTTTTATGATAAAAAATTATATAGTACATTTGAAGAATTTAGTAAAGATTTTGATAAAATGTTTATACAAATACCTTATATAATCACAGAACCGAAACGAATTTATGTATCAGGTCTTCCAGGTAGAAAATTTTATTTTACACAATCTATAGAACTTCAAAATGAAAATATTAAAAATTTTCTAGAAGGAAAAATATCTAGAATTAAGTTTTTGGAACTAGAACAATTAACAAGAGAACAACAATTACAAGTACAAACTGGTGGTGGAAAAAAACAAATACAATTATTTCAAGATACTTTTACATTATTTCATAAAAGCAATTTATTAAAAAGAAATAGTGATTTTTTTGATTATATGCATACTTATTATAAATTATTATTAAATATAAAAAAAATACAGTTAAATAGTATATATTTTGAAAAATACAACTATATCACGGAAAAGTTTTTTAGAACAAATATACAAATAAGTTTAAAAAAAGCTATTTTAGAATTTACTATTAATAATTCTTATGTATATTTTACTACCGAGTTATGTCATACATTTCCTTTTATAAACTCTTCTACCAATAATATTTTAGAATTATCTTCTAATGTTCAACCATCTTTTTTACATACAATTCTTCATAAATATCCTGATAAAAATTATCATTTACAACAATATTTTATGCCAAAATATACTTATTCGGATAATTTTTTAAAACAGATAGAAATTTTACAAACATTGGAAAAAGCAACAAGATATAATATAACAACCATAGATTCTTATATTACAAAAGAATTTATTACTTCTAAATCCACAAAACAAGATATTATTTATAATCATTTATCTAATAATACTACAAATATAACTCCAAGAGTTATAGAACATATGAATACCCAATTACACTTTTCTATATTTTTGTTTGCCTTACATCATTTACAACTGGGAGGACATTATATATTTTATATACAAATATCACAAACCAAAGCAACAGCTGATTTATGTTTATTAGGAAAAATGTGTTTTGAAAAAGTTCATCTATACAGGATAAAATGCCAAAATATATATAAACAATCTGGGGTATATATTATTTTCTATAATTACCAAGGAATATCGGATTCACGAAAAAAAGAATTACTTGATATATTTGATACATTATATACATATGATCCAACAGGTGGAGAAATTTATAATTTGCATGAAGAAAAATATAGGAGTACCGGAAATAATGAAAAAAATACACAAAATGAAAAATACTATATTACAAAACCTCTTATCCCTGGATTTATATACAAATATATTTATGAATTTTTAGCTATACCGGAAGACAGCAAAGAGTATGACTTTATACGAGAATTTAATGATATATGGTTTACAAAGCGTATTCGACATTACAAAATGCTTATAGATATCAAACAATCTCCAGAAAAAGTGCAAGAATTTCTTAAAGAAAAATTTACAACAGCACAAGTTGTATCTAGTATTTTATGGGCAAAGGAGTTTGGTATGAAATTGGATACAGGTGTAGATTTGGTAAATGATTTTCACAAATATCTACAAGAAGATTTTCATTCAAATCAAGAAATTATACTAGAATGGAAAAAACCAACTTCTACAAAATATATATCTCCTGATCCAAATATAGTTGAAGCATATACTTCAACTATGAGTCAACAAAAAGAGTATTATGATATGCTTATTGAGAAAAATACAACTATAGATGATACAGATAAAGAAATACAAAATATATTCTTCCAATATGATTTAGATACAAACCAAACATTTATAGAAAAAACAAAAAAAGTATTAGAAAATGTACAAAAAACACTAGGGACTATAAAACCAAAAGGAAATATGATTATTCAAATACCTTTACCTTGGATACAATTTCCAGAAATACAACTTGTATATCAACTTATAACATCCTTTCAACATGTATATTTTATCAAACCAAGTAGATATGGGTATGGAACAAACTTTTATATAGTTTGTAAGAATTTTAAAAAATATACAAAAACTATAGAAAAAAAAACTATATTTCCAATCGATTTTATGGAAACATATTTAGAACATATTGGTATTCTTATTTGGAATATCTTTTATTACACACATAGACATCAATATTACCAAGAAGATAGTAAATATATAAGTTTATAGGTTAGAATATATGTAAATTATATATTAGATATATACTATATATATAGTATAATTGGATACATATGGATTGTCTTATACTTACAAAGTATCCAAAAAAAGCGTATTCTTTACAATTACTTATTGAAAAAATAAGTAATTATAAATGTATTATTACACATTTAAAAAATTTTATAGAACATAAAAAAAAGTATTTTTTGGTAAAAATATTTGTAGGAAATCTTAATCCAGCAGCAATTCAACATATACAATCTGAATATACCATTTTTATTCCAAATATTTATGAATTAGAAGAGTATGATGCTACAAAAGTAAAATATATAGATTATGTTTTATGTAAAAACAAACTTGGTTTTGATATATATTCCAAGATATCGTTACGAAGAGAAATAGTATATACAAAATATTTTTCGGATGTACAAAATCTTGTTATGAAAAAGGATATTAGTTTAGTAGGACATCTCGCAGGACTTGATACAACATTAGGAACATTATCCTTGTTAAAAACATGGATAGATAATAAAGGATTTGTAGATACAAATCCAGATTGTAAATTATTTGTATGCAAAAAAATAGTAGAAAATAATGCTTTTGATAAAGAACTTTCTGTATTTTTACAAAAATATAATTTTACACCAAGTAATACATTTTACAAAAATGGAAAAAAGTATATGAATATTTATTTGTATGATAATTTGACCTCTTTTGAATTGAATTTTATTCAAAATAAAATAGGTTTATTTGTATATCCTTCATTATACCAAAATGATTGTAAGCATATTTATGATACAAGAGTATTACAATCTAGAATACTAACTACGAATGCTCCTCCAATGAATGAAATGATTACCGATGCTACTTATTTAATAGATGTTGAAGAAACTAAAAAATTAGAAGATGTTATAGATTCTGCATATTTATACAAAAAAAGTAATTTGTTAGTGTATTATATTGATTCAAATAGTTTATCTATAAAAATAAAAAAATGTTTAGAAACAAAAGAAATTACAGAAACATATAACGAAGAAGATTATAATTATTTCATAGACGCATTTAGTAATGTTTTTCATACTATTCAACATAAAAAAAAATCCACAGGACAAATATTTAATGATATATACAAATACCAAGTCTGGAATATTAAACAAAATCCACTATCAGGATCAGGTTCTACATTAAAAGCGACAAAAGAAACTATTTCTATATTGTCTTCTATTATTGACAAATACCAAGTTACTTCTTTGTATGATTGTGCGTGTGGTGATATGACATGGATGCCTTTATTGTTAGAAATGAAACCAAATCTAACATATTATGGTGGTGATGTTTCAGAATATATTATTGGTATTAATAAAAAAAGAAAAGATTTGGAAAAACATAGTTTCCAAGTAATTGATTTTACAAAAGACCAAATTCCAAAAGTAGATTTAATATTATGTAGAGATGTATTACAACATATTAATAATGATTTAGCAATACAAGGATTACAAAACATATCAAATTCTGGAGCTCAATTATTATTAGCAACCAATTATCTTCGCTCTCACGAAAAAGATTCTGAAAAAAATATATTAACCGGATATACCAATCTACGAAACTTGTATCACAAACCAATTGGTTTAGAACCAGCTATACAATGTTTTGACGAAAAAGTAGAAGATAAATTCTTATGTTTATGGAAACTTCCACTACAAAGTATTGGAAATACTACAAATCGTAAAAATACTACAAATCGTAAAAATACTACAAATCGTAAAAATACAAATACAAAATTATAATTTCATTTCTTTTTTAAGTGTATCCCATATTTTTTCTTCTTCGTACATAACTTTAATCCAGGGTTTATCTGTACTATCATAGTTCATAATAATTGGTTTTTTAACATTTTTGTATGCTATTTGTTTTTTTTTATATCTCCATTCTGTAGTAAGGTATTCTAGTCCAAGATGATATACTTTTTGTTTTCTATGACATACAAAATATTGAAATAATATATTTTCATCTGGACCATTCATATAGGATAACATTCTAATAAATCTATTTTTGTTAATATAGGAAAACAAATTTGTAAATGTATCTTTACTTGGAGATAATAATACCATACTAGCATTTACAGGTAATGGAAAATATTTATTTTTAGTCTTATACGAACATATATCTTGTAAAGTATTACTTGAAATTGTTTTAATAAACTCTTTTGTCATTTCTTTTCCTGTTGTAGCAGTGGATATTATTGTAGATAATTTTTTATTATCCATATAAGATTTATGATGACAAGTCCATGCCGGTGTTTTTACAGAAAAAATGTTTGTATAATCATCCATAGCAAGTGTATCAATATCACAAAAAAGAATTTTTTCATATTGGTCAAAACAAAGAGACATCCATTTTGTAGTGGCAAATTGTATCCACGAACCATAACGTTCCTTCATTTTTTTTGTTTCTACTGGAAAATTAGAATTATATGCTAATAATGGAACAGGAAAAACATTATCAAAATATTTTTGTAATTTCTTTTTTTGTTCTTCTGTTACATTTTCATCTACCATAATATTATTATCTATAGTGTTATTTGTATATTTTTTGTAACTATATCCAGAAATACAAGCGCCTATAAAATATTTATCAACTTGTTTCATTAATAAATGAAATGTCGCATATTTTGCGTGTTTCATGTATATTTTATAATATAATAGTATTAAATATATTATATTATAAAGATTATTGTATTAAATATATTATAAAGATGATTGTATTATTTCTTGTAGGATAAACAGTGTTTATATGGTTGTAATACAGTATCTATATAAGTAAAATCTACTTTGGTATTACTTAATATAAAAACATGACAATGTGTAGCAGGTATATATTTATCTGTTAAATAATGATAAAATGGAAAGTTTTTTTTACAATATAGTCGATGGTATACAAGATATTTAGAAGAAAAAATAGTATCATATATATTGTATATATCAAAGTGTTTTAATTCTTTCTTATCACAATGTTTTTCAATATCTTTAGCAAACATATTATTCCAAGCAGGTAGCACATTAAATATAGTAACTTCTTTTGTTGTATCTAACGTTTGTAGTAATTTTTCATAGGTTAATTTAATTAAATATATTTCGTATGGGGGATTACAAACATAAAAACCTTTTTCTAGTTCTATATTCATAAAGTTTCCTCTACATCCAAAGTCTTTTTCCAAATCATAAAATAATCCAGCATAATTTGGCATATATTTATTAAAAGCAGAACCAAATAATTCTAAGGAAACATTATACTTTTTATGCAAAACTTCGTATATGTTATATGGAACAGCAAGTTGCATGGTATTATAATTATAAATTGCTTTGTATCGAATAAGTAAGCAAAATAAAATAGTATCAAAATCTTTATCTGGATTTGTAAATTGTTTTTTTGTTTTATTGTACAACTTTGTAGGAACAATGTGTCTTATATTGTCTAGTGTAAGAATAACTTCCCTTTTTTTCTTATTTTCTTCTTTCTGTATTGTAATTTTTGTAGTAGGAAACGATATATTTTTCATTATACTAAGTGCTTTTGTACATTCTTTTTTTAGTCTTGTATCGATTTCTTGTAATTCCTTTTTACTAACTTTTTTTTCTAAAAACATAAAAATATTTTCTAGAACATCTTCTCCTACACTCGAAATTAAAACAGGATCTTCTGTATTTTTATTATGAATATACACTAAAAATAATAAAATTTGTTTTTGAATTTCTATTTGTTTTTTTTCAATTCTTGTATAGTCTTTTAAAATTTGAATATAGGTGTGTAAAAAAGAATGTAATATTTTTGTTCTTTCTATTTCTATATAGGGATTTTCTACATATATTTTATAAGATGGTATAGTAAATGTATAGGAACTATAATCATCTTTGTAAGACATTGTATATCTAGTATATATGTAGTAAATATTTATTATATAGTTAATATTCTATTTTTATAAACTAAAAATATTACATACTATATACTATATACTACATAATACATATTAAATAGTATATTTCGATAATTTTGTATGAAAAATTTTTCTATCTGTATAAAAACTAAGTTCTTTTGTAATCATTTGCGCTAAAGAACATACATCTTTTTTAGTACATTTTTTTTTATGAAATAAAACATATTGTTCTAAAATAGAAATCTCGCTCATACAATCATAACAATGACCATAACATATATAATTATGTGGATAATATCGAAACCTTGTTTCTGTATTAAAATAAAATAGTCTTTCTTCATAACTTGTATTGTCATACACTTTCATTTTTCCATTTGGCACAAGTCTTGTTTCCGCAGAATGCTTTCCTTGCCACACTTGATAATATATATCGCCATCCAAATAGGTTGTTTTACCTGGTAACCAAGGTAATCGAAATTTTAATAAAGCACTTTTTGGTTTCATATCTTGATAAAATTTCATTTGCATTTTCATATCCCCTTGAACGATAGAATTTTGTTTACCAATATTTTCTTTATTTTTGGCATTACCAATATCCAAGTCTCGCATATCAGAAATCATAAATACATTTTTACCTTTATATTGTATAGAATCTTTGTCTGTAAAATATCTTTGAAATATTTGTACATTTGGCAATTCGTATAACTTATGATAAAAAGTATGAATATCATACAAATGAAAGGTAAATTCAGGAAACATTTGGGCTAATGTATATGTATGAAGACTTTTATCATGTCCTGTAGAAGCACCAATATATACACATATTTTTTTACGATTATCTAGTTTATGATATTCTTGTAAAAAAAATTCTATTTCTGTAAGTAATAATTTTCTTTGACCATTGTGAATAGTATCTTTTGTAGATTTTTCTGTATAATACTTTTTTCTTCTGCTTCTAGGATTCAATTTTCTAGAAAAAGAAGATGCTTTTTGTATTGTACCACAATTTTTATAAATATGTGGTGATTTTTGAATACCCATAGTACTATAACAAGTATAAACAATTATTATATAATATATAATTATTATATAATAATGATATCTGGGATAAGAAATACAGGAAATTCTTGTTTTATGAATAGTGCTTTGCAACTTATTAATCCTATATTTCAAGAGTATTTTCTTTCAAAATCTTTTCTAGAAAACTTTTCCAATCAAACACAATTACAATTTTTAGAGTTATATAGAAATTTTATAGAAAATATACAAAAGAATAATATTCATCAAGTTCATAGATATCTTATACCTATACGAAAATACCTCTCTACAACAGATGAATGTAAAAGATTTATTAACAGACAACCTGCTGATTCGTATGAATTTTTTATACAGTTTGTAGATTTGTTATCAACCTATCTTACATATGAAGTGGATGTAAATATAAAAACCAATATTCCTGAAAATATGTTAGATGAAAAAGACAAACAAAGACTACGATTATATCAAAAAATACAAAAAAATCAAAGAAAAATGTCTATTGTAGATGAGAAATTACAAGGATATACAAGAACGACTATAAGCTGTGGATTTGAAGATTGTCATAATTTTTCAGAAATCTTCGAATCATTTTATACATTATCTTTACCTATTTCTTCCTCTACTACATTATATGAATCTCTAGAAGAATTTGTAAAACCAACAAAACTAGATGAAAAGAATATGTGGTATTGTGATAGATGTAAAAGAAAATCACAAGCAATTAAGAAAACATCGATATGGAATACATGCGAATATGTAGTAATATGTTATAAACGATACCAATATACCCCTAGAGGATTTGTAAAGAATCAAAAAAATATACAAACACCTTTTTCACTAAATATGGAAAAATATACAGAAGACAATAGTCAAAATAATTATCAAGTCATAGGAATGAATATTCATAAAGGACATTTTCATAATGGTCATTATATATCAATTAGAAAAGTAGGTAATCAATGGATTGTTTGTAATGACTCTCAAACACATACTATATCACAAAATAAAATTCCTATTCACTCATCATATTATGTATTGTATAAAAGAATATAGAATATATATTTTTAGATATAATAGAAAAATATTATGTAGTAAATATATATATACTTATGGATAGTTCAATTATAAATCCGGCTAATATAAATCCTGTCTCTCAGACAAAAAAATCAGGTTCTAGTACTCTATTTACTTTTGTTACTATATTACTATTAGGTTTCCTAATATTACTATTACTATTCTTGGTCCAATATGTGCGAACATCTTGTCCGGATTCTCCTGGTAAGAAGACATTTGTAGACTATATACTAGGTCTCGACCCAACAACAACACCTTGTAGACCGCCACTTCCTGTTAAAGAATTTAAAGAAAGAGTGAAAAAAAAAGAAGAAGAAGTGTTTCATATAAGTGATCAAGTGTACACATACCCTGAGGCACAAGAAAAATGTAAAGCATATGGGGCTAAGTTGGCAACCCATCAACAATTAATTGATTCTTATAATAATGGAGCAGAATGGACAAACTATGGTTGGTCTGATGGACAAAGGGCATTTTATCCTATACAACCATGTTCTTTTGTAGAACTTCGTAGAAAAGGAGTTATGATAGGACCACCTGGTGTGAATGGTGGAAAATTTCAAGAACAATTACGTTTTGGAGCAAATTGTTATGGTGTAAAACCAACTGGCCATGTTTCCATACCTAAAGATCCCTTATGTAAAAGAGATGGTGAAACAGAAATATGTAGAAATAATCCGGAAGCTTGTAAAGTGTCTGATAGTGATAAAATAGATCCATTTATTCGAGGAACACAATGGTCTAAATGGGGGGATTCTTAATATAAATATTATATTTATATGTATAATATTATGTGTGGAGTTACTGGGTGTATCCTTAGAAATACAGAAAAAAGTGTTTTTGATACATTATATTCTTCCTTGGAAGTTTTACAAAATAGAGGGTATGATTCATGTGGTATGATTAATGGTGAATGTACAACCTTGTTACGAAGTTCCTCGAGCGATGGTAAATGCTTACAAGACTTATTGTATAATAGAACATCATTCTCTTCCACTACACAATGTGGAATAGGACATACAAGATGGGCTACAAATGGAAAAAAAACAATTAAAAATGCCCATCCGCACATAAGTTTTGATAAAAAACTAGCAATTGTTCATAATGGAATAATAGACAATGCTGAAGAGATAAAGAAAAAGTTATTTTGTAGATTTTCTTCAGAAACAGACTCTGAAGTTATTGTAAATTGGGTAGCGACAAATATAACATATCCTGTATCAAAAAGTTCAATAGAAAATTTACTACGACTAGCACATAATCTTTTTATAGGAAACTGGGCAATAGCATTGGTTCATAGTAATATACCAAATACTATTTTTATTACAAGAAATCATAATCCAATACTTATTGGTATTTCAAACGAAATGATAATGATTACTTCCGAGTCTTCTGGATTTTCTACAGATATTACAGAATATACTATTTTACAAAATAAACAAGTTCTTTCTTTAGATATAAATACAACAAAAGAGAAAATAGAAAAAAAAAATACAACAAAATGGTTTCCTATTCTTGAAAAAAAAAGTAACACAAATATCCCTTTTCCTAAATATATGATTAAAGAAATTTATGAACAATCATCTTGTATATATAATCCATGTAATTGGGGAAAAACTACAAAATTACAAACAATCTATGATTTTCAAAAAATACATATACAAGATGATATATCAAAATATGATGTTATTTGTATAGGATGTGGGACAAGTTATCATAGCGGGTTAGCATCAATACCCTTTTTTACAAAAACAAGAAGTATACGAAGCATTATAGCATCCGAGTTTACAGAACACGATATTCCAAAAAACAAAAATATACTTTGTATTTTCTTATCACAATCGGGAGAAACATTAGATACATATAATTCCCTTTTACAAGTAAAAAGATATTCTTATATACAAACAATTGCTATAACAAATGTAGAAAATTCTTTATTAGCAAGAGAATGTGATTATGTACTATATACGAATGTTGGAAAAGAGATAGGTGTTGCTTCCACAAAATCGTATGTATCACAAATTATAGTATTGCACCTATTTTCACTATATATATCAAACATTACAGATATCCCTAATGAATATAATAAAATCTCACTACAGATTGAAGAAATTTGTAAAAAGTATTCTCCGTATATAGAAGTAGATAATATGTACAAGTTTATTTGTCCCAAAGAGATATATAAAATTGTAATGGCATTACATACTAGTAACCATGGATTTATCTTGTCATCAGGAAATATATTATCTGTTTCTAGAGAGGGTTCATTAAAATTAAAAGAAATTGGTAGAATTTTTATTCAAGGGTATCCTACATCTAGTTTGAAACATGGTCCTTTTGCGTTAGTGGAAAAAGGAATACCTGTTATTATTTCTTTACATAAAGGAAACAAAGATATATTTAATAAAACCCAATCCGCAATTAATGAATTATATGGTAGAGAAGCAACTATATTTGTTATTACCGATATAGAGAATTATACAAATACTAAAGTAGAAGAAGTATTATATATTCCATATAATTCTATATTGTATAACATATTACATATTATACCATACCAAATTATTAGTTTTTTTTTAGCAGAAATGCGAGGACTAGATTGTGATAAGCCAAGAAATCTAGCAAAATGTGTTACAACCCATTAATATATATATACTAAATATACTAAATATATATACTAAATATACTAAATATATATACTAAATATACTAAATATATATACTAAATATATATATACTAAATATACTATTATATGTTTTACTAGGTGTACATAGATAAAACACAGTCTGATATTGGTCTAACCATATCCTGTAATATAGTTTCTATTACTTTTTTTGTAATATTGTATTTATTGTTTTTTTTTTTGATTATTAAAGAATTATAAGAAATTTGTAAATTCTGTGGAAGATTATACAAATTTAATCGTAAAAACAATGTTTCAATAACTCTTTTTATATTCCTAACACCTGATTCACCTCTAGGTGTATATCTTTCAATTAAGAAAGAAATAATAGAATCTGTAATATGATAATTCTGTATCTGTAATCCTATATTATCACACGCTTTTTCCATTAAGAAATCTTTTACAATTACCATTTTTTCTTTTTTGCCAAATGAAGTAAATTCAATTTCTGTTAATCTATCTCGTAAAATAGGGTTTAATTTATGAGGGTCATTATAAGAAAAAATAAACATAGCTTTAGACAAGTCTAAATCTATTCCGGAAAAATATTTATCTGCAAAAGAATCATTTTGTGTAGTATCTGTAAGATGCATAAGCATACCTGCTATTTCTTCTCCTGCTTTGGTATTACTAATTTTATCTAATTCATCAAAAAAGATAACAGGGTTCATACATTGTGTAGAAATAAGAATATCTGCTATCTTACCCCATCTTGAACCTTCGTATGTATAATCGTGTCCTCTAAAACTACCGGCGTCCGACTCTCCTCCTAAGCTAATCATATAAAATGGTCTTCCTAGTGCTTTTGCAATTCCCTCTTTTGCCAAAGTTGTTTTACCGGTTCCTTTTTCACCAATAAAAGCTAATGGTTCGTTGGTTGCATTTGGATTAGTAATCCATTTTCCTACAAATTCTAGTATCTTCTCTTTCGCTTGCCTTTGTCCATAAATACAATTATCCATTGTTTCTTCAATATTAGATAAATAGGAAGTAATATCTGTATCACTACTAGATAGTGTAACAGGTACTTCATAATATGAACCAAATGGTATTTTTAGAACACCATCTATCCATCTAGTTAGTTTGGAATACTCGGAACTATGTGAGTTCATACTTCTAATTCTATCCATATTCTCTAGTACTTTTGACTTAGATGCCAAAGACATTTCCGATAATAAAATTTTATGCCTTGGTGGAATTTTCTGTTTTCGCAATTCTATTAACTGTTTTTCTGTTTCTTCTATTTTCTTTTTTTGTTCTTCCGTAAATATATCAACTGGTTTTGCTTGAATAGGGGCATTTTCTGCTAAAGGTTTTCCTATAATAAGTATTTTACCAATATTACTATTTTCTACAGAGTTCTGACTGGGTGGTAATGGAGGCAATGGGTTATTTTCTAAAAAATCTTGGTACTCTTTCAGCAAGTTTTCTATAGTTAATATCTTCTCTTCTGTATCATCATACGAAACAGTATCTGTTTCACTTTCTGAATTACAATTTTTATAAGAAACATCTGTTTTTCTCCTTTTAGTATGAATAATATTATTTGTATCAATCCCATTCGTAATAGAACTAGTGTCGCTATCAGTATCGGTATATTCAGTAGAATCGCTATCATACTCGGAACCTTCTGAATAAGAACGTTTCCTTTTTCTTGTAATACTCATTATTACATTTTTCGAATCTTTTGTAGTATCTTTTTGTGTATCTTTTTGTGTATCTTTTTGTGTATCTTTTTGTGTATCTTTTGTAGTATCTTTTTGTGTATCTTTTTGTGTATCTTTTGTAGTATCTTTTTGTGTATCTTTTTGTGTATCTTTTTGTGTATCTTTTGTAGTATCTTTTTGTGTATCTTTTTGTGTATCAGTATTATCAGTATTATTCATATTATATATATACGATTTATGTAAAAATAATGATGAAATACTACTCATATATAATAATACAATTTCTAGTATTTAAGTAAATATACGAATATACTAAAATAAATTGATTTATTTATATAGTATTTTGCTTGAATATAATAAAAATTGTACTCGTGTTGACTATAATAATTGTATTGTTTAAATACATAAAGAAGGAAACAACTAGTCAGTAATAACTATGAATGAACTTTCAAGAGAGATACATAATTTGCAATATCACAAGGAAATTTCTTTTCTTCAGTTTGGAACATTACATCCAGATGAGTTAAAAAGGATGTCTGTATGTGAAATAACAAAGGCGGAGACTTTTGATGGTTCAAAACCAGTTATTAATGGTTTATTTGATCCAAGAATGGGTGTTATTGAAAGAGGCCCTGTATGTGCGACTTGTGAAAATACACATGTTCTATGTCCTGGACACTTTGGTCATATTGAACTGGTAAAACCTGTATTCTATATGCATTTTAAAGATAATATAAAACAATTATTGAACTGTGTATGTTTTCGTTGTTCTCGTTTATTGGTAGAAAGGAATAATCCTAAATTACTAGAAGAAATTAAGAACAAAACAAGAGAACATAGATTTAAAGCTATTTATAAGTATTGTACAAAGACACAAAAAACAGAAAATTGTTGTTATAATGAAGGATGTAGAATTATACAACCACATAAATATACAGCATTAACATCTGATAAATTACGTGGTATGGATAAGAAAATAAATGGTGTAGAAAGAGATACTGTATTTGCTATTATTGCTGAATTTAAAGAGGAAGCTATGAAAGATTCAAGTATTCCTACAAAATATAGAATTCGTGCTGAACAATGTTATGAAATATTTCGTAAAATTACAGACGAGGACTGGGAATTTTTAGGATTTAATGCTAAATATGGAAGACCAGAATGTATGATATGTACTCATGTCTGTGTCCCACCACCATGTGTTAGACCATCTGTTCAAAGAAGTAGTAATCAACGTTCTGAAGATGATTTAACATATGTATTAATAATGATTATAAAAGCAAATAACCAATTGCGAAAGAAAATAACACAAAATGAAGATATTCGTAAAATACATTCGGCGTACGAATGTTTACAATATAATGTAACATCTCTTATTTCTAATAATATACCAGGGTTTCCCCAAAATCTACAAAGGTCTGGAAAAGTTATCAAAGATATTATTGACAGGTTGCGTGGAAAACAGGGAAGAATCCGGGGAAATATTCAAGGAAAACGTGTTAATTTTTCAGGAAGAACTGTTGTTTCTGTTGACCCAAATATTAGCATAGACGAGTTTGGTATGCCTAAAAAAATAGCAATGATCCTAACATTTCCTGAAATTGTAACAGAAGAAAATATGGAAGAAATGAAACAAATTGTTTCTAATGGACCTTTTATTCATCCTGGTGCAAAAAAAATAGAAAGAAATGAGAATGATTGTTTTGGTAATCCATCTCCATGTATAATTAATCTAAAACATATTGATACAAATTCATTTCAATTACAAATTGGTGATATTGTTCATCGTCATATAAAAAATGGGGATACTTGTCTATTTAATAGGCAACCATCTCTTCATAGGATGAATATGATGGGTCATAAGGCAATCATTGTAGACAGTAATACATTTAAGTTAAATGTGTTCTGCTGTAAGCCATACAATGCTGATTTTGACGGAGATGAAATGAACGTGTTTCCGCCTCAATCTATACAAACAAAATATGAACTAGAAAATCTAATTGGTGTTAAGAGACAAATTATCAGTCCTGCTACCAGTGTTCCTATTATTAATGTTGTACAAGACTCTATGATTGGTTCTTTTTTATTATCAAAGCATATGAAATCTTGTACAAATACAAATGTATTTCACTATTTATCAAAAATAAATCCCTTAAAAAAAGATTTTGATATTTATGAAATGGTACAGAAAAAAGAATGGACTGGATTAGAATTATTTAGCACAATATTTCCAGAAATAAGTTTTAATAACATTATAACAAATACAGATACAAATACTATAGAAAAAGGTATTCGTCTAGAAAATGGAAAAATATTACAAGGTATTATGGAAAAAAGTACACTTGGAGGTGGTGGTAAAAGTATTGTTCAGTCAATTATTCAAGAATACGGACCACTTGTATGTAGGGATTTCCTAGACAATCTCCAAAGACTTGTTATTTCATGGGTAGAGGATCATGGTTTTAGTATTGGATTTGGGGATGCTATTTCCAAGAAAAATATATCATCTAATATCCAAGAAATTATACAAAAACATATACTGGAATCTGAAAAATTAATAGAGTCTGCACATCTTGGACTATATGAACCGTTCTTACGAAATTCTATTAGAATAGAAAATCTAGAAAGTGATATTATAAATATTGGAAATACAATTACTAAAAAGGTAGAGGAACTTATTTTCAACAATGCTGACTCTGAAAACAATTTTATAAAAAGTGTTGTTTCTGGAACAAAAGGAAAAGAAGAGAACTTAAATCAAATTATGGGTGTTGTGGGACAACGTGATATCCATGGAAAGCGAATTCGTTTTGGATTTAATGGAAGAACCTTGCCTCACTATACAAAATTTGATAATGGTTTAATTAGTAAAGGATATGTAATAAATTCTTATATGAATGGACTTACACCATCTGAATTCTTTTTTACAGCAATGAGTTCTAGAATCCAAGCTGTTGATACAAAAATAAAGACCGCGGAAACTGGATATATTCAGAGAAGACTTATTAAAGCAATGGAAGATTTACAGGTAGCATACGATGGGTCTGTTCGCGATGCTTCTAATAACATTGTCCAGTTTGTATATGGAAGAGACCAACTTGACCCTATACAATTAGAACATGTTCCTTTTACTATCCAATCTCTTACTAACATACAGTTAGATAAAGAGTACAAATGGGATTTAAGTTCCACATACAAACTTGCTTTTACAACACAAAAGTTTGTAAAGTTAGAAAAAGAAAAAGAGGAGATTGAAAAAGTGTTAGAAGAAGAATATACTCAGATTGTTAAAGATCGTGAAGATGTTCGTCATACTTATTCCAAGTATAAAGAAACAAAAAAAATTATATCTCCTGTAAATATTATTTCGACAATATATAATATTCGTAACAAGTTTTCTATACAAGATAATAATACAAGTGATTGTGATCCTAGATTTGTTATACAAAAAATAAGAGAGCTAATAGAATATATTAATTCTTTTACATATAATGTAGAATATTCACCACTATTAAAAATATACTTACGAACATGTTTATCTACAAAACAATGTATTATAAAGTACAGACTGCCTACAGTTATAGTGGAACATGTATTCTCTGTTATTAAGACAAAAATTACAAATGCTATTATAAATCCAGGAGAAATGGTAGGTATTATTGCTTCGCAAAGTTTAGGGGAACCTATTACACAATTAAACTTGGGCGCTTATCACTTCAGTGGAGGGACAAGTAAAGAGTCTGTTGTTACTAATAAAGGTATCCCTAGAATTGAGGAAATTACAAGATTATCCAAAAATACAAAGACACAATCTATGACTATTTATCTAAAACCTGAATTTAGAAATAATAAAGAAATTGCCACAGAATTAAAGAATCAACTAGAATATACACGTATTGGAGATATTGTATCTTTTTCTGAAATTCTATTCTTACCAGACAAGTTTGATGGAAAGACTCAAGAAGAGAAAGAAGAGGCTCGTGTATTTTACGAAATATCTCAGTTGACTAATACAAAATGTGCTGATATTAATGATTTATCTAATTGGGTTTTGCGTATTGAGTTTGATAGAGAACTAATGTTGAAGAAAAACATTACCACTATGGATATTTATGAAAAAGTAATACAAACTTGTAATGTAGACACAGATATTCAATGTGTTATTAGTAACATGAATAGTGAATATTTAAGCCTACGGATCAGGGTTACACAAGTATTATCAGAAAGCGAATCATACGATATTTTCTTTCAAAATATTGGCGACGAGATAATGTCAATTCGTATTCGCGGGATTGAGAATATTGAAAAAGTACTTATACAAAAAAATACCAATATGCAAAATAACTATTTACAAGATAATGTATACCATAATGATGGAACACATGCACGTGAAGAAGAATGGATGCTACAAACACGTGGGTCTAATCTTCGGGGTGTATTATCAAATCCATTTGTTGACACTGAAAAGACGACTACAAATAATATTATAGAATTATATGATATTTATGGAATTGAAGGTATTAGAAGTGCAATTATTAGAGAACTGCAAAAAGTGATTAGTGGTTCTGGTACAGATGTGAATATAAGACATTACTTATTACTTGCGGACTTCATGACATATTGTGGAACACCTTTATCTATATGGAGAAATGGTTTTATTAAATCACCTTATATAAGCACTGTTAGTAAATCCACTTTTGAAGAAATGGACAAGATACTAATTAGAGCTGGTCTTTTTTCTCATAAAGATATGATAAAAGGTGTATCATCAAGTATTATGGTTGGTCAAGCAATAAAAGCAGGAACAAATTCATTTGAGTTACTAATTGATAAAGATATGTTATTAGATAAAGAGAAACCTGTATCGTATAAAAATGTAAATTCTGTATCGTTTGATGAATATATGAATAATATTCAAAAAAACACAGAAAATACAAGCACCCATATTGAAAATAAAGACCTTGTATTTGGATATTCCAATGAAGATCAATATCCATTATCTTCTATTGATATTAGTAAAATAGAAGTTTCCATACTTACAACAAGTAAGAAATAGAATATATAATTTTATATATTATAATTTGTATATATAATAGTTTTTTTTTTAAAAATCATCATCAATAATAACACTATTGTCACTTTCACTTTTACCAACTCCTGCTTTTACATACTCGGATGGTTTTACTTCAAAGAAGTTTGCCTTTCCTCGTAGTGATATAAGTTCCATAAATGGAAATGGGTTTCCGGTATTCCATATTTTCTCATATCCTAATTGTACTAATAACCTATCTGCTACAAATTCAATATATTCTTTCATTAATACACCATTCATACCGATTAAGTTACAAGGAATAGATTCTGTAATAAATTCCTTTTCAATCATAACTGCTTCTCTTATAATACCTTCCACTTTCTCCTTAGTTGGTTTCACCCTTAACATAGAATGCATTAAGCACGCAAAATCTGTATGTTGACCCTCGTCTCTACTAATCAATTCATTAGAAAATGTTAAACCGGGCATTAACCCCCTTTGTTTTAACCAATAAATAGAGCAAAAAGAAGCGGAAAAAAATACACCTTCAATAATAGCAAATGCTACAACTCTTGTTCCAAAGTCCTCTTTACTACTAATCCATCGTAAAGCCCAATCTGCTTTTCTTTTAATACAAGGTATTTCCTCTATAGCATTAAATAATTGCTTTTTTCTTTGAACATCTTTTACATACGTATCTATCAATAGAGAATACGTCTCGCTATGAATGGCTTCATTAAACATCTGGTATGAGTAAAATTGTCGTGCCTCTGGGATTTGGACATCTCTCATAAAAGATTGCGCTAAGTTTTCCATAACAATCCCGTCAGAACCAGCAAAAAAAGCAAGTATATTCTCAATAAAATATCGCTCATCATCGTTCAACGATAACCAATGAGACCTGTCTTTTGTAAAATCAATCTCTTCTGGTGTCCAGAAACACGAAACAGCACGTTTATAATGTTTCCATACCTCATTATATTTAATTGGAAATAACACATATCTGTTTGGATTTTCTTTCAATATTTCTTCTTCATATGGTGTGTTCTGGATAGAAACATTCTCAAGCATTTTTTCTAAACTCATTTTTTATAATAAGAATATGAGGTATATATAGTATATAGTATATGTATATATTTTTATATGTATAAAAATTGATACTATTATAACCTGTAATTAATATAATGTATTATTAATAAAAATACATATAAAGATGGAGTGTATTTTTATCTTTTTGATAATATTTTTACTTATTTACTCTATTTTTAAGAGTTTTGTTATATGTATCCCTAAAATAGAAAGGTGGTATATTGAAAAAAGAAACCTTGATATCAAGCCTATTTTTTATTAGAAAATAATGAATTGTCGGAACTTCCAATACCATTATAATAACTGGTTTTTGGTTTTTCTAGTAATTCAGGTTCATAGTTATACATAACATTCATTTTTTCATATTCTTGTATTTTTTTATTCAAAGAACTTTCACATTGTGTATTTCTTTTTGTAGAAACTTTTTGCATTTCCACAAGAGACTTGTATTGAGTATTATAGTCTTCATAATTATACCCATGTATTCCTTTTGTATCATCTTGTACTAAAATAGCATTTGTAAAGTGTTCTTTTCTTGGTTCTTTTTTTTCCCCGGGTGTTACTAATTTTGTATCTGGTGTTGTATCTTGTGTTGTATCTGGTGATTTTGTATCTACTGCTTCATCTACTGCTTCTGATGCTACTGCTGTTTTTGCTGTTTCTTCTGCTGTTGTTGCTGATGATTGTGCTTCTTCTGTTGTATCTTTTTCTGCTTTTTCTGCTTTTTCTGCTTTTTCTGTTGTATCTTTTTCTGCTTTTTCTGCTGTTGTTGCTTGTTGTTTTGTGTTTTGACTTAGAATATTTGTGAGACCATCTATCGCTAAATTCTCTTTTACAAAATGTTCTATATTGTATATTCTTTTTCGAAATGGGTCAATAAAAATCATATATACAACAATTGATATAAGTGTAATTACTAAGGGAAATAACCATTTATAATATCCTTCAATAATAATAAAATTAGGCATTATAATATATATATAATATTAATATATATTAATATATATTATAATTTGTATGAGTAATTCCTCAATACAAGTTTCCTTACAAGATGCGAATTGTAATATAAGTTGTGAATTTAAAGAAGAAAAACAAAAAAGAAAAATACAAGGAATTGTTCTTACAAAAGATAATAATAATAATTCTTCTTATTATATACTTGATCTTTATAAGGATTATACAGGAGACACATACAATAACATAGATAATATAAAAGGTGGTATAAAAGATGGTACGAAAGGTAGTAAAATAAAAAATTTTTTAGATAAAAAGGATATATATAAGTTTGAATATACCTATCAGGGTATAACTACTTTGTATAAAATTAAAAAAATACAAATCCATAGGTCTAATAGTATAATAGATGTTGGAACTTGCGAATCTTCTCCTGCTAGTAATAGAAAAAGTCCTAATTATGAATATGAAATAGTATATGTATGTGAAGAAATTATAAAAAATGGTACAAAAAATGATACAAAAGTTAAAAAAATATTATATGTATATGTCCCTATCCTTTCTTCAGAAAATAAAGATATAAATGTATTACAGTCTACTAAAAAAACTAATCTTATAAAAAAAAAATGCAAAAACTCTACATTAATTAATACAAGTAAAATAAATAAAAATTCTACAGTTTCTTCTGATAATGTTGAAAAAACAGATATAGTTGTAGAATATGATAGATATTCAAAGAACCCTGTATTTATATTTTGTAATACAATATATACATATTTAGGAAATACAAAAAATACAAAAAATACAAAAAATACAAAAAATAGTAACCTTATACCCACAGATGTACGATGGTCACCTTTTATGTTTTTACCAAAACATAATTCTACGTATTATTCTACACGGGATGACTATATAACATATACAAAAAACACAAATAGATCTATTATACAATTTATACATCATATTTATCCAATCTATGTTCCAAAAAAATTTTTTGATTTGTTAGATCTAGATTTTCCTGAAAATACTCCTACATATAAAAATATTACAGATTACAAATATTCTAAAGATTCTCCAAATATACTAGAATCCTTTTCTAATCCAAATATTATTACAAAAACTCATAAAAATATATATACAATATTACATAAAATACAATATTCTATTTCTACTAACAAAAATACAATATTACACAATATATTTGTAATAATTCTAATCTATTACATATACAAAATTCTTTTATATACTATTTCAAGGTTATCATAAAAAATTAAAAAGAAGAAAAGTTTTCAAAGGTTTCATCATTAGCACCAACAAGGTCGCCTAATCCTCCCTGGACACCTTTAATAAGACTTTCCGCACTGCCCTGGACACCGTCTAACAAAGTTTGCGCACCTTCTCCAATTCCTTGGACTACATGTTTTACTCCAGAACTAGCACCAGACATTACATCTCTTGCTCCAAGTAAGGTGTGTTTGGCACCAGCACCAACACCACTCACCAAATGTTGCGCACCTTGACCCAATCCACTAACAGCAGAGTTGGCGCCAGAACCAACACCACGTACCAAATGTTGCGCACCTTGACCCAATCCACTAACAGCCGAGTTGGCACCAGCACCAACACCACTCACCAAATGTTGCGCACCTTGACCTAATCCACTAACAGCAGAGTTGGCACCAGAACCAACACCACGTACAAAATGTTGCGCACCTTGACCCAATCCACTAACAGTAGACGTTGCAGAATTTTGTAGTCCATCTACAACACTTTCCATACCGGATAATACACGATTTGTTCCAGAAGAAACACCAGATAACATAGCATTAGAACCTTCTTGTAATCCATCAATAACATCTTCAACTCCTTCACCAGCTCCTCTTATTAAAGAGGAGGCGCTATTTCCTACACCATCTACCATCCTAATAGTTCCTTTCTGAAAACGTTTTGCAATATTCTTACCGGGCATATTCTTCTGAGGAGAACCCATATAAGAAATTAAAAAAGCAACTGCTAATAATATACCTATAGTAGTATCCACATATGCAACAGACGCAATAAGAACTAAGAAAACAATTTTTACAATTGGATTGTTAAAGAGTGCTTGAATTCCTTGGGTAAATTGTGGGACAATTCCAAGAATATAAATAATAATCGCTAAAGAAACAACGGCGCGAAGTAAATCAAATTCTGTAAATTTTTTGGGAAATTTAAAAGTCATGTATGTTTTCTATTATATTATATAGTATATAAAATAAATTTATAATACATAAACATTCTTACATAATATCTATAATGATGAGTACATATATTGGAAAAAAGGGATATACAATATATAAAAAAAACTACACAAAAAACGAAATAGAAAAAGTAAAAGAAGAACTAACATTTAAACCTTTTCATATAAAAGGGTATGGTCCGGAAAGCAAACCATTTTCTGTTTATGGAAACACAAAAGAGAAAATGTTTTTACCTAAATTTTATGGAATTGAAACATTTGGAATTCCAGAAGAATGTAAGTTAGTAGAACCTACAAACATTTCTATACAATTTAATGGAAAATTGAGAGAGAACCAAGAAGAGCCTGTTAAAAAATGTTTAGAATCCGCAAATAGTAAAGGTGGTGGTATATTATGCTTACCTTGTGGGTATGGGAAAACTTCTATATCTTTGTATCTTATTTCTAAACTATCTGTAAAAACAATAGTTATAGTCAACAAGGAATTTTTGATGGATCAATGGAAAGAGCGTATTCAGCAATTTTTACCAAGTGCGAGGATAGGTATTCTTCAACAAAAAAAAGTAGATATTGAAGATAAAGATATTGTCATAGCAATGCTTCAAAGTATTGCTATGAGAGATTACGATACTTCTATTTTTTCTACATTTGGGTGTTCTATATATGACGAAGTTCATTGTGTACCTTCCAAAATATTCTCTAAAGCATTACGTAAAATACATACAAGATATCATTTTGGATTATCTGCGACACCCAATCGAGCAGATGGTATGACAAAAATTACAAAGTTATATATAGGAGATATTATATACAAACCTAAAAAAAGTAGTATAAAAAACCCAAAAAATGCAAAAGTAATTGTTGTAGATAATGAAATGAAAGATACAAAGTTTTACAAATCTATAAAAAACTATATGGGAAAACCAAATGTAGTTCAAATGATAAGTAATAAAATACAATGTCCTAATAGACTACAAATGATTTGCAATATAATACAATATCTTATTAAAGATAAAAGACATATATTGATATTAAGTGAAAGAATTCAATATTTACATAATATTAATAATGAGATACAAGAAATGTATAAGGATACTGTACCGTTTTCTATTGGATATTACATAGGTGGTATGAAAAAAGAAGAAAGGAAAAGGTCAGAAAGTGTAGACTTACTTCTCGCTTCCTATTCAATGGCAAAAGAGGCAATGGATATTCCTATATTAGACACACTTGTTATGGTGACATCTAAGTCGAATATTGAACAATCGGTTGGTAGAATTATGAGGAAAACAGAATATCCACCAGAAAGACCACCCTTAATCATAGATATAGTAGATGACTTTTCTAGTTTTTCATCACAGGCAATAAGAAGAAATACTTTTTATGAAAAGAAACATTATCCTGTATATACTTTTCCTTATACAATTACTATTTTTAAGGAAATAGATGAAGTAAAAGATACTTTTATATAATATCATATATATTATATATGAAACAACAAATATACAAAAATAGAAAAATATATTATTGTATATTATTTGTGTTAGTCATTTTATTTATAAGTAGTTTGTATTCTATAAAAATTTTTTTTCCAAAAAATGAAAAAAATGAAAAAAATGAAAATGATGATACAACAAAAAAAATAGCAACATTTCTAATACCCACTATAGCTATTATAACATTTTTTTCTTCATGTGTTGTAGTCGCAAAAATTATTGCGAATGGTAATAATAGTCTATTACAAAAACAAATCGACCAATATACTGGTATATATTTTTTAGGAATATGTGCTATTATTTTGACAATTATGAATTTTACTGTATTAGAAGAATACAAAATAAAAGATTATATAAAAGGAAAAAAATTTTCTAAAATCGGAGCATTCATGGCTCTTGGTGTAAGTGCTATTGTATTTGGTTTCCTAGATAATTTTGGTATGAAATTAGGAACAGAGGCATTAGATAATCGTTTTGTACAATTATTTTTAGAACCCTTTTCGAAACATAAAAAATTTTATATCCATAAAAAAAGTATTCGAAGAAATTTACAATATATGAATACATGGACTAATAGTAATTGGAGATCTGTAATAAATCAATTATTACGATGTAAGGACGATATAATTAAATATTCTAAATCTAAACAATTTAGTGATAATAGAATGAATGATTTAGTAGATGATATACAAACATTTATACACGATGGATCAAAACCTTTACAGATTCCAAAAGAATTATTTCAAATAGGACATGGAACAAATACAAGTGGTGGTGTAAAAGAATTTGTAAAAAATATCAAAGAAAAATATGATGTAATTGACGGTTCTAAATCTATGATGGGAAACACATTTTCTGACTTTGTGGGGGCTATATTAGGTGCTGCACTTATTAACTTATTTACATTTATGACAAGTTACGATGGTATAGATACAGGTGATGACTCAATTGATTCGAGTTTTTTACTAAAAAATCTAAATAAACTTGGACCATTTTTAGAAGCATTTTTTATATCTATTGGTTGTCTTATACCAATATTCTTACATATTGCTATAACACGAGACTCTAATAGTAATAATAATACAAAAGCTTGGGGTATTGTATTATGTATATTATCTATAATGGTAATTATGATGTATTTTAGTGTAAAAGAAACAAGAACTATGTCTTTACAAGAAAAAAAGAAATCATTTGTAAAAACTTGTAAAAATATAATAGAAAGACTTGATATTACAGAAAAAGATAAAGACTTTTATACAAAAATTCAATCTTTCTTACTTAATGTATAATTGTATAATATGCTCTCTTATTTCTTTTTTTACCACCAGTTTTTTTATCTAATTGTGACCCACACCCACAATCACCACCCTTTTTCATTAATTTCTTAATTTCTTTATTTGTAAGAGGTTTAAATACTTTTTTTTTACTTGTCTTCGTAGGAAAAACCTTTTTAGTAGATTTCTTTTTAACAGATTTCTTTTTAACAGATTTCTTTTTAACAGATTTCTTTTTAACAGATTTCTTTTTAACAGATTTCTTTTTAACAGACTTCTTTTTAACAGACTTCTTTTTAACAGACTTCTTTTTAACAGACTTCTTTTTAACAGACTTCTTTTTAACAGACTTCTTTTTAACAGACTTCTTTTTAGTAGAAGATTTTCTACGAACTACTTTTTTTATAATCTTTTTTTTAGTTGAAGGATTTTTGATATTTTTTATACTTTTTTCCATAGAAACAGTATTAAAATCATATACAATTTTTTTTACAATTACAGATCCAAGTGTCAATAACCACGGAACAATATTTCCAATATAACTAGTGGATGGAAATATAATATTCCCTAAAGAACCAACATATCCACCTTTCATTTCTTTTGTATACAGAGGTATAAAGTTCCGACTTTCTTTAAGTTGGACAAGATCGTGTAAAGCAGATTCACCTTTTGCAATATTACTTTTTACAATTTTTAATGCATGTTGGTTCATATGGTTTTTAAAATGTTTCTTAAATAATATCATACTCTTTTGATTTGCACCTATATCTCTCCCAAGCTCCTCACCCATATCGTTCAATAATGTATTTGTAATAGTTGTAATAACACCATTTCTATACATGGACAATGTTCTTATTCCTGTATTATTTTTTTTACCAGTATTTCTTATAGTATGTTTTCTTTTTGCTAAATTACAAATTTTATCATAATCCGTATATGTAGAAGATACAGGTCTCTTGTACGTACGAATAACTTTTTCATCCAATAACGGTATAATATTATATAAAGAATAGGCATTTCCTCCTTTCCATGTAGAACTACCTTCATTAATGTTAGAGAATGAACCAATACTTACAGGACTAATATGGACAGGTGTATCACCACTTTTAAATATATCACCAATATCACCAATACCACCTTCATTTTCACTAACACCATCTTCAATTTCTTCAATTTCTTCAATTTCTTCAATTTCTTCATTTTCACCATTTTCACCATTTTCACCATTTTCACCATTTTCACCAACACCACCTTCATCACCTTCATTTTCTTCATTATCTTCATTATCTTCATTTTCACCAATATCACCAATATCACCAACACCATCTTCATTTTCATCTTCTTTTTGTTCATTATTAGTATTTCTTTCACTATTTATAATATTTTCAAGTGCTATTGTACCCATAATATCTTTATTCTCTTTATTCTCTTTATTCTCTTTATTCTCTTTATTCTCTTTATTCTCCTTATTCTCTTTATTCTCTTTATTCTCTTTATTCTCTTTATTCTCTTTATTCTCTTTATTCTCTTTATTCTCTTTATTCTCTTTATTTTCAAATAATATAAGTTCGCTATCAAGTATATTTCTTACTTTTTCTTGTATATCTTGAAGAACTCCTTTTTTTTCTACACTTTCTTTACTCTTTTCTACATTTTCTTTACTCTTTTCTACATTTTCTTTACTCTTTTCTACACCTTTTTCTGATTTCTGCGAAGTTTGAAGTTTTACTATATTTGAAGAAGTTTGAAGTTTTACTATATTTGAAGAAGTTGTATTATTTTTAGAAATTCTATCTACAGTATATGCAGTATGCAATAAATCAAGAACTTTTATTTTTTTATAACAAAAATTACTTAACAATTCACTTTGGAAATGGATTTCCTTAATAAGATTATTAAAAGAATATATATGAAATACAATTGCTAGTCTTTCATAATTATTTGTCGATTTCATATTTAACCAGTTACCTTTCATTTTTCCAGAAACAAGTAGTATTACAATAACATTATTGCGGAAACTATCATTAAAATGGGTTACAGATAGATTCATTTGGTCAAATGCTAATCGCAACTCTTCCATATGCCTACATACTAACTTAAGGCCATCCACACCCTTTTTTCCTTCTCCAGAAATTTTTTTGTTATATACAAAATCATTTGTAATAAATTGTGTTAACTTTTTATATGAATTATCTACAGCATTCTTCTTGTTTTTTTCTTCTATACGATGTGTGCTATTATCTAATAATATACACATAAATTTTTTTGATATATCATTAATATCATAACAACCAGCTGTTTTCCCTTCAATAGATGGTCCAACCTTATAAGCAATAGACTCTTGATTAGTTGTATTATTTTTCTTTAATGATTTATTCAATGTTTTATTTGATGTTTTATTTGATGTTTTATTTGATGTTTTATTTGACAGTTTTTTTTCTTCTGTATTATGTAGATTTTCTATAGAAGTTCCTTTTAGAATATCCGCAGAAACTTTTTGTTCCATAGAGTCTCCCATAACTAATTATGTATATACAATATAAATGTATTATTTTTATAAAATAGGTTCCCATTTCTGAAATTCTGAATTCCATATACATACTATTTTTGTATATTTACTATCACATGTTTTTCGCAACTTCTTGCTATCTTCTATTGATTTTACATATGCAACTCCAACTTTTTGTTTATTATTAAGAGTATATACATAATATACATCTGGTATTCCAGAACTTGATATATACAAAGTTTGCTTTTTCTTTTGTATTTGTTTTTTTGGTTTCTCTATATTCCATTCTCCATTCTTAAAAATAACACTTTCATGTAATGATGGTTCTGGTATATTTTTTAATGAAACATAATATTCTTCTATTCCAGGTAATGATTGTGCTCTAACAAATACAACATTTGTATCATTCATACAATAAGAATAATATTTTCTATCATTTCGTAAGAATGGTTCTATAGAAGAATAGTTGTGATATGGAATAACATCAAAATCACAAATATCAATTCTACTATCAGGGTACCACTTTTTACCAAATATCTCTTGAACACATAGTATTCGATGAGACAATAAAGAAGATATATCTTGGTAATATCCCCATATATCATTTACAACAAATTTCCAGTTTTTATGATTCCTACTTGTGCTAATAGATTTATGAATAGAAGGAAACATTTTTGAAAAATACAGACTAATACCCTCTCTTTCTATAATAGTTTCTTCGTCTGTTTCTGTTAGAACTCCGACAAGTAATGTTCCATTATACAAGTCTTTATGAAAACGTAAACGTGTCTGGTATATTCTTATATTTTCAAAAGGACTTCTTTTCTCAATAAAACAACATAACTTTTTATTATGAATTGTTGTCAATAACAAAAAATACTCTTTATTATATATACGATTACCATTTTTAGTAACTCTCTCAATTCTTGGATGTATCAAGAAAGGAATATCTTTACATTTTTCTAATGTTTCATGTGCCCATATATTTTTACTATTCTTCCAATTTGAAAAAGAGTCATATTCTTCTAATTTTTCTACAATATCTCTATATCTACTTGTATTTGGTTTTACAAACAAAGCTCTTTTTTTACCAAGTTTTATAGGTTCCATTGTATAAAAATATATTGTACAAATAAGATAATATATTATATATATCAAGTATCTTTTATATAAAAATTGATATATGTAAGATATATTACTAATAGAGTGTATATATATTGTAAGAGCCATGGACCTCCGTATTATACAAGTAATTGAAAAATATATTGACCCAGATTCTACTTCTATTATCAATAAATATACAAATATAGAAAGAAACGAGATACTTGAAAAAATTCAAAAAAACAAACCACTTGAAAATCAAAATATGGAAGAGGCGGACTTATCACAATTACGACTCGAACATGTTCATTTTATAAATTGCAACTTATCAAATGCAAATTTCACGAACACATCTCTTATGTATACCACATTTGTAAATTGTAATCTACAAAATGCAAATCTCTTTAATACAAATTTTTCAGAATGTTCCTTTTATAATACTGACTTAGAAAATGTAAGAATACAAAAAGCACTTATGGAAGATATACTATTTAGAGATTGTATCTTGGACAAAGCATGTATAAAATATACTCCCATGTATAGCGTGTTATTTCAGAATACATCTTTACAAAAAATAACGATTATTTCTTGTGTATTCAAATTTTGTACTTTTGAGAAATCAAAATGTACCAATATCAAAATTAGAGGTTCTAATCTTAGACAATCTACTTGTATAGAAACATCGTTCAAAGATTCGTGTATAATACATTCTATTATTCCGAATCACTTTAGGGAATAATAGAATTTTATATATGATAATTACGATATATACCATATACAATTAATCTTGAGTATCAAATTAATATATAAAAACTACTTATAGTATAGTATAATATAAAATATTATTGTTTTATTACTCGGTTATAGTAATAAAAAAGTACATAATATTTTGAAAAAATTGAATTATAGAAACACCTTTTTTTGAAAATAATTATGTTGCCTAATACACATACGGGTAAAAAGACAATGTCCAAAAAGACATCAAAAGCCCCTATATTATCGTTTAATTATCCGTCTAAGAGCTTTATAGACTACTTACAGTCTAAAAGAATTACAAGTTCTGATGAAAATATGGTTACTACTCATATGAGTATGTCACAACCATATGGTAAGTTTCATATTCCAAAAAATGAAATACAACAATTTATGGAACTATATGAAGAAGAAATAAAGAAAGGTAGTACGCTTGGAATAGTAGAAAAACCACTTTCTCATATGGATACTCCTCTAGTTTGTGATATTGATTTCAAATACAAATTTAAAGATTCCTATAAAGGAAAACCTCTTGAGCAATTACGAAAACACGATTTCTTGAGTATTAAAAAAATTGTAGAAGTATATAAAAATATATATAATACATATTTTACATTTGATAAAGAAGAAGACAAAAGACAGTGTTATTTTGTAGTTTCTCAAAGAGAATCTCCTTATATTGTTGAAAAGAATGGAGACAAAATCATTAAAGATGGTATCCATATTATGAATTTTGGTTATAGGGCAAACCCACAGTATCATCAACATATTCGAAGTGAAATATTACAAAATAAAGAGCTTCAAGAAATGTTTCAACAATTTGAAAACATACATACTATTAGTGATATTATAGACGAGCAAGTTATCTCTAAAAATGGTTGGTTACTGTATGGTTCTACAAAACCAGAAAGAACACCTTACAAAGTAGAGTATATACTAGACCATAACTTATGCGAATCTACTAAAGATGAAATTGGAATTGTTTCATATCCAAAGTATTTGAGTTATTGGAGGGATAGTATTCACGCCCATCCTATCAAAAATACAATTGATACCTTTTTTACAACATACTTGAAACCTTCTCATAAAAAATGGGAAGAAGGTGGGGTCACCGAAAGTAAGGAGAATGTAAGAAGTGAAGAAAAAGAAACACAAAAGAAAAAACATATACAACCAATACAAGTTCTGGACTTTGAAGAATGTTATGAACTTGATGAAAATAGAGTATCACAAGTTCAAAATTTAGTACAACTTTTTTCTAAAAGAAGAGCAACAAATGAAAAGTTCTGGAAAGAGTTAGGAGAATGTCTTTTTGATATATCAGATGGTCATGAAAAATATTTAGATATTTGGAAAATATTTACTTGTTCATATAACAAGTTTACAGAAGAAGATTGTAATAATTTTTGGGAGAAACAAAAACAACAATATAATTTTTCCATTTCCACATTAAAATTTTGGGCATATAGAGATGACCAAAAAGGTTATGAAAGATATACAAGAAATGTTATTAGAAAATTTCTTATGAGATGTATCAATACAACACATGTAGATGTCTCTAAAACACTTTTTTATATGTATGAAAACCAGTATGTGTGTTCTTCTATTAAAAATAATACATGGTACGAGTTTAAAAAACACCGTTGGAATAAAGTAGAATCCGGTATTACACTTCGTAGAAGAATATCGAAAGAGTTGGCTATCGAATACCTTACGTTTAAAAAGTTTTGTAGCTATATGATTAATAATGCTGACGACGAGGAATTTTTAGAAAAAACTGGATATGTAGTAGATGAGGAAGATAATGAATTCTTTAGCACTATTGAACCAGAGAACTGGAGATCTATGTCGAGTATTTGTGATGATGTTGTTATGAAATGTAAAACAAAAGGGTATAAGGATTCTCTATTGGGAGAAGCAAAAGACTTTTTCTACCAAGCCGATTTTGAAGAGAAATTAGATGAGAAACATGAACTTGTTGGTTTTGAAAATGGTGTCATTGATTTAAATAAAAGAATATTTAGAGACGGTAGACCAGATGATTTTATTACACTTTCTACTAAAACAAAGTATAATGGAAAGTACAAAAACACAGAACAATATAAAGAAATAATGGAATTTCTAGAACAAATTTACCTAACAAAAGAAATGGTTGAGTATGGTTTGAAAGAAAGAGCTGTTATGCTTCATGGTGATAATTATGAAGAAAGAATCTATACACATATTGGAGCTGGTGGAAATGGAAAAAGTAAATGGAGGGAGGCCTGTTCCAAAGCACTAGGGGATTATGTTTTTGGATTTCCTGTAACCTTATTTACAGGAAAACTTTCTGCATCTTCTACAGCATCCCCAGAAGTTGCTCGTTCTAAAGGAAAACGTATGGCATATGTTGATGAACCAGAACATAACTCGCATTTCAATATCGGACTTGCTAAGAAGTTTTCAGGAGGAGACCCTATTGAAACTAGAAAACTTTTTGGTGATATGTTTGAATTTATTCCACAATTTTCTATGACTTTATTATGTAATAATATTCCTGGATTCCCAGCACATGATGAGGGAGCACAAAGAAGATTAACTATTACACAATATTGTGCAAGATTTATAGAAAACCCAAAAGAAAAATACGAATTTAAGAGAGATAATAATCTTTCTACAAAAATAAAACAATGGGGTGATGTTCTTGCTTCTTTATTAGTAGATTATTTTTATATTTACAAAGACGAAGGTCTAAAACCTCCAACCGAAGTTACTAAATTTACAAAACAATTTATGCAAGAATGTGATATGTATAATGAATTTATTAGTGATACGATTATCCCTGATGAAGAAAATGCATTTATTCTTATTAAAGACTTGTATGAAAGATTCAAACAATGGGTTGAAGAAAATGGAGTTGGAAGTAGAAGACTTATGAGTCTTCGCGAATTCAAAAAATATATACAAAAAAAAATACCGAACCCAGAATCTGTTTGTGAAAACAAGATATTTGGGTATAGTGAAAAAATGTAACATATTACCTTTTTTTTTGTAATAAAATATAGAAAAAAAAAAAGATATATTTATAGTAATAAAAAAAAAAAGAAAATACTACATCTTATATAAAGATATACAATATATACATACTATAATAAAAAATTATGTATATATGTATGACTTTATTGGGAATAACATCTATTGGTGTTATTGTATATAATTTTGTCGAATGTGTTCGCGGTATAAAACATAGTCAAACACTACATACTATTTTACAAAAAGAACAATATGACCCGTATTTTGAAGATCATGTTTATTTTCAAAATCATCTTTTACAAGAGATACTTGAAAAAGACAAAAGTGTATAAGAAATGTGTATAAGAAAAAAAAAACTTACTAATTAGGCTAAAGCTTCTGCCATTGTTTTCTTTGTATTACTAGACATGTTTCCTTTAATAAATCCTGGAACTTTGGATTGTATATTTTTCTTTATGGTATCTCCAACAAAATGATATATAATACCACCAAAACATAATATTGCAAATAAAATAATGACAATACTTAACACTGTTTTTATTTTATGCTGTAATATATCCTTTTCTTTACTTTCTTGAATACTTCTATTCATCATTTGAATATCGTCATCTATCTTATGAACAACTTTTTCTTTATTTTTAATAGTATCCTCAAAAGAAGAAGATATAGTATGTAAATCAATATCTGTTTTTGCTGTATCATACATTTTTACCATATTTTGTAAACTTGTTGTATCTTTATCACTATTTTCTCGAATATTTTGTATTTTTGTTGTAAGATTCTTTAATTGTTCTTCTTCTATAGTACTTATATCAACACCGAGTTTTGTTATATTTATATAATTTTGCAATATATCTATCTGTGATTGGTGATTTTCTATTTCTTGACCTAAAATACCTTGTAATCTTTCATTTGTTACAAGTTTTCCATCATCTATAAGATATATTTTCATTTTATTTTCTGAATTATATGCTTCGGGTGGCTCAGAACAATCTACACTACAAGCACCAGGAATAATACAATTCTGATTTCCTTGTTTGTCTTGTTGTATATTTTCATATATTTTGTCTATTTTATAGACTATTTTATGAGTAGTGTCCTTAATTTTTTTTACAAAATCATTAAATTTTTCTTCTTTAAAAAGATAATATTTGCTATCCTCTTTTTTTAAAATATACTTAAAATTTTCTAATCTTATATCTCCTATGTTTTCTATAGGAGATATAAAAAAATTTTTATATTGTTCATCACTTTGAATATTAATCCCTTCTATATACCCTATTTCATTATCTTCTGATATATCACCCATTCTATATATATAATATATATGTATATATACATTTGAATAAGATTTTTTTTTATGTACTTTATTTTTTAGAACAATCACAATTGTCATCAACCCATTCAAGAGCAGCAACATTCAAAGCATCTCCTCCTTTTTCTATCTCTTGTTTTACAAACAAACTGATTTTTTCAAATTTTTGTAAAGAGAACTTGTTAAATAATATAGAAATAGAGAAAAAGGATACTAAAGAAACACATAGAAATACAAGGTATGTATTATTATTAATTGCATCATAACTTCGTAAAATGTAGCCAAATAATGCTATAAGAAAAGAGGAAAACGCACCTATTACAACTGTAATAATATTTCCTTTTCTTCGTGAAGCTTCATTATTAAAATGAATAATTCGTTCTTTTGTTCTATGCTGCGCATTATACATATCTTCTTCTTTTTTTAATTGATTATACACTTTTTGATGATAAGTTGTATTAGGTGATAACATAGTATCATCTTTTATTTTTCCTCCATCATATAATTTATACAAAGATTGTAAATATTGTAGTTTTCCTGTGTTCCTAGACATTTGTTGTGGTATATGTGGATATAATTCATCTAATTCTTTATTTGATACACTCATAATAACTAAAATTAAATATATATACTATACTTGTATATAAAATTATTTATACAATAAAAATTTTTTTGTTGTATAAATAATTGTATTTTTTTTTATGTAAAATATATATGTATATATATGTAAAAAAATATTTGATTTTAGTTATTCGATATCACTATTTACAATGTCTAATTCTAAAGATTCTTTAATTTCTATTTTTGAAAGGTGTTTGGGTAAATTATCTGTAAAAATAGTATTATCTAGAACAATATTAGTTGTTTTATCAGGTAAAAGGTAATATGCACCGGCACTATCATCGCTACCATCACTACTACTTCCGTTAGATGAATTACGAACATATACTTTTTTATGTTTCTTGTGAAGAACACAATCTGCCGGACATTCTTCTATATCTCCTACAATAGTAATAAGACCTTTTGTAGCACCTTTGGCTATATCCATACTAATATCACCATACAATTTTAAGAATTTTGTAGAACTGAATAAAGAGTATACTAAATATACTACTCCAATACAAAAAGTAATAACTAATGTTTGTTTGGATATTATTTTTAATCCTAAAAATACACCTAGTATGATAGAATATAGTATAAAAAAAATAATATACATTAATCTATTTACAAGAAGTTGTTTTTCCAAAAATGCTTTGTTATTTATTTCCGCAATTCGTATTTTTTCTGAAACATTTGGCAATATAGCATCGTTTCGCAATTTTGTATAGGTTTGTTGATCTTGTATTTCTGCTTTTTTAACAATACCGTCACGACTTTTGTATATAGAATGTATATCAATATCATCCTTTAATTTATTCAAATACTTTGTATTACGTAGTATATTTTGTTGAATTGTATCTACTGTTATTATAGAAGACATAATATTCTTTTTTTTATGCAGTATATATGTATTATATATACAATATTATTTTACATCAATACAGTAAATTATTTTTTATATTTTTTTTTTTAGAATTACTTTTTAGAAAATAGTGTATAGGAAAATATAATCATTATAATAATAGCTACTAAAGAAGAAATAAGTATATTCATAACTTTTTGTTTATACACATTTCTTTCTTGACTCAATTGAAGCATTCTGTCTCGTGTAGCAACAACATTCTTTTTACTTGAAATATCGTTCATAAGTCTATCAAATACACGTTTATTATCTGCAAGTCTTGTATTTGCACCGGTATATGAGATTCCCAATTCTTCTATTTTATGTTCAATATCTTTTTCAATTTCAGATTTAATATTGGTTATTTTTGTAGATATACTATCTATTGTATCAAGTAAATCTACAATATATTCATTTTTTCTTTGTGTGCAACCATTATCGGATGATATTTTTTGTAATATTTCAAAAGATTGTTCTTTAAATGTATTTAATTTATTATTTGCTGAAATAAGATATTCTATTTTTTCTGTATATGTTTGTAGTTCTTTATCATTATTATCATTTTCGGGATTATAAGCATTAATGATTGGTACATCATTTATAAAAGAATTGTTATCAACATTGTCAATATATTCTATTATTTTATTAATTTTATCTATTTCATTACTATCACTATATAGTAGTGATAACTTATTTTTATAATGTATTGCCCGCTCTTGTATTACAAGATAATATACAAATGATATAAATTTAAGGTCATCAAAAAAAGAACTAAAAATTGTAGTAAATGTAGATTTATATTCAATTAACTGATCTTGTGTTACTTCTGTTCTTCCAGAACAGTCTTCTTTTATAGTATCAATAATAGCATTTAATTCATTTATATAACTAGATGTATTATCAACACCGCTACTAGAAAGATTCTCTTGATAGGCGGTTATAGTTTCAGTAAAATCCCCATTACAATTTGTTTCACCAATTTTATTTAATGTTTCATGATATGTAGTAAATGTAGAATAATATTGAGCATAAGCTCTATTATTTTTAAAGTAATTTAAAATATCTAGAGCTTTATTACTTGTATCATTTTCTAATGTTTTACATTGTTCTTTTAAAGTATTTATTCTAGATACTATATCTAAACTATTAGTAGTAGCACCTTGTAAATATGAACATTCATTATATGACTTATATATATTATTAAGTCTTGTAATATAAGGATTTACTATATGTGAAGATGTTAAAAAACCTTTTAAAAATGTTATATTTGGTTCTTCTACAGTCATTATCCAATTATAGTATATATATATAATTACTATATATTTATTTTTGTATAAATTTGTAATATATAATTCTAGTTTGTAGCATTCCAAAAAGGTTTTTCTTGTATAGTATTACGAAACTCCGGATAATGTTTATCGAAACTCCGGATAATGTTTATCGAAACTCCGGATAATGTTTATCGAAACTCCGGATAATGTTTATCGAAACTCCGGATAATGTTTATCGAAACTCTGGATAATGTTTATTCCAAATGCTTTTTGTATCCCACATTCTGTCTTTTGGTAAAGGATATACAGGGTCTGTAGATAAATATTGGATACGATTTTGGATTTGTTTTGGTAAAATTGTTGTATAATTTGTTCGATTGTTTATTTTTGCGTCATCATAATACACCCCGAATTGGTTACCACGAACCCAATCTGCATTTCCGTTTATACCTGTTTGGTCTGTTCCGAGCCTCTGAACACTTTCTGTTTCTCTTCGTGAATATTCTAACCCATCTGTTCCAACTCTAGAACACTCGTGTGCTAATGTTCTTTGGTTTGTATCATATCTTGTAGAACATTCTCTTTTATTCAGAGTATTTGTATTTGGAGAAGTTTTTAGTGTATATGTATTTTGCGTATGAGGTGGTGATTTTCTATACATAGGTGTTTCGGTATGATAGGAAGAATTAGAAGGTAGTGTAGTTCCACCCATACCTTGTATAATCGATGAATGAGGTGATGGGACATGGTTAATAACTATAGAGTTTCGTAAAGGAACTTGTGGTATATATATACTATTATATTTTGATGTATTCATTAATATATACTATATTGGTAAAAAATATAATCAATATTGTAAAAAAAAATTACAATATTACAGGTTCTGATATAATCCTATACGATATATCCAACCCCCCATTACGAACAACCTTTAATATATCACCTACCTTTGCACCATATCGTACAGCTATAGGGTCTGTCAATATCATTTTTGGTAATTGTGTTCCTATAATTTCTACTACTTTTTCTTTCTCCTCTAATGTTAATTTTACAAATGTTGGCATAATAACATTTTTAGTAATACTAAAAGGAAATACATTATCAAGAATTTCTACATACGGATAATTTTTTAACTCATCAAGAACATTAAAATTTATTTTTCGTTTTTTTATTCCTTGTTGTAGCACAATAAATAATTTATCTAATTTTGGATATTCTTTTTCTAATCTCTGTAATAATTGTTGTAATGTCTTTTTATCCATTTTATCGGATGCCTCAAAATATAATAATACACCACCATCTTTATACTCGGAACCATCTATATTTACTAGTTCTGAAAAAAATATATGATGTAGTTCTTTTTCACGTATTTTTTCAAAATCTTCTAAAGATAATTTGAATATTCCTTCAGAAATACGAAATCCTCTATCTACCAATGTTTGTATAGCATTATTTCTTACTGCTAATGATTTGTATAATTCTTGCTTACGAGGTTGAAATAAGTCCATTTTCTAGTATTGTATATACTTAACAACTAGAAAATATACTTTTATAAGTATCATTTTTTTTATACCATTCTATAAAAATATTCTTATTATAGTATATATATACATAAACAATATGGATAACCGCGATCCAAAAGAAGTATTAGAGTACATTTTACAAAATAAAGGAAGTATTATAAAGATTCTTCGAAGTGTTCAAAAAGCAAGAGATGCTCGTGCACATTGTAAAAAATACGTATTATGTGTAAAAGAACCTCCTGGATTCTGTGATCCAGAAAGTCCTTGTGAAACACTAATAATACCAGGAAAAAAGATTTTACAATTTGTGGAATCTTGTAAAGCACCATGTCTTGAAGAATATATTACTGTATATGGAGTTCTAAAATATGCTTCTTTTTTTAATAAAGTATTCCACTCTGTAGAATTGGCGCGAAAAGCATATGCTGAATGTAAAGAATATTGTGCATGTATCAAAATACCATATGAATTAAAAGTAAGTTTTTTTACCTGTGTTGACGGAGATTGTTTTACAATTTGTAAAAAAGATTTTCGATGTAAATGCTAAAATATATTTATATGTAATATACATTTTATGGTAAAAACTTTTCTTGCCATTTAGGGTATAGTTTTTCATTCCATTTATTTGTAATGGTAATAATATTAGAAATACATTCTTGTATTTCTTTTGTAATCTCTTCTTGTAGAGATTTTTGTAATGATTTTTGTAAGGATTCTTGTAAGTCTTTACAAAAAGTAGGTAGTCCAGATATCCAATTATGAACCTGGTATACTATATTACGAATATGTATATGAAAATTTGTAATACTTTTATTATCTATTTTTAATAAACGAACCATTGCTGTTTTACATCTAGATACAAGTTTATTTGTTCCAACAATTCTTATCATAGTAGTCTCTAAAGATTGTTTATCTATAACTACAGGATATAATGGTATATATTTTGGCAATAACCAACTTGCTAATTCTATATCAAATAATGCTTCATATTCCGATACATTATTCATATTTTGTAAATGTTCTATAGTTTGTGTATTTTCTTGTATAGTAGATATGGTTTTTTGTTTATGCGTTTTTGATGTATGAAATGGTTCTTTATTTAGTTCTTTATTTAGTTCTTTATTTAGTTCTTTATTTAGATTATCTACATTTACTTTATCTACAACTGTCTTACTTTCTTCCATTTGTAATTTGTTCCATTCATCTTGTAAATTTTTACAGAATTTTTTTTTCTTAGGAAACAAATCATCACATCCAACTTTACGATAATGTACTATTTGATTCCAAGTTTCTTCAAATTTTGGTAATGTTTTTGAAAACCATTCTTTATCACGAACAACACGAACACAACTACAATAATCAAATTTCCAATATGTAGTAGCCTTTTTTTTCCAAAAAATAGGAACTTCTTGTTGTATCTTTTTTTCCCATACATGTATTTCTTTTTCTGTAATTCCAAGTTCCGAATGAAAATATCTATTTTCACCTTCCGGTGTTTTATAAGTAAGAACAACACCTTTTTCTTTTTTTTCTTTTGTTTGAATCATCGGTATATCACAACCTTCGTATAGTAAAGAAGGTTCTATAGTATCAGAATCTTCCATATACTCTTTCAAATTCTTGTATTCTACTATCTTACATTCTAAAAAATCACATACATCTAAATTACAAACTTCTAACTGTAATTGAATTTGTATCCAATAATGATGTGGGACAATTCCTGTAATTTTTCTAGAATAAGGACATTTTATTTCCAACATAACACCTTTTGTACTAATTCCATCAGGAGATGCTCCCAAAAAAGAATATGTTGGATGTGGTAATACACCAAATTCATGAATTGTTGTATTAGTTCGTAATTCGTATAATCGTGTAGCAACTTGTTCGTATTTAACACCCCATTCTGTATATTTATTTCCTGTAAACTTTTTACCTTTACCACATTTTTTTAATATAAGTTCTTTTTTATTACCAAAATGTCCTTCTCCAATTGCAGCAGCTGCCGCACTTGCTGTAATCATATTTTTTCGCATCTCAAACCATTCAGGTGTTCTCTGTTCCATAGTAGGTAATGCTAATAATTTTCCAAGTTGAATCACATTTTCAAAAGTAGGTTCTGGTGATTTTGGAAATGTGTTCATAACAGGACTTTCTTGTACATCAGACATAATAAAATACTATGTAAAAAAGAAAATAAAGTAAAATACTATGTAAAAAAAAAAATTAAAGTAAAATACTATTTTGTATATTATACTAGTAATATTTCTTATATAATTTATTACAACTTATAGTATATAGGGTGAGATATAATGTCACAAAGCCAAAGAAAACCCCGTAGACAAGCAGTACAACAAGGTTCTAGAAAACCTTCTAGTCAAAGACAACCTTTATCTAAAAAAAAATTTAATTACAACCTATCTGTAAAAAATATTACAACACTTTCTAATATACAAAATCTTATTATTATTGTTTCTAGATATGATACCTATATTGATAGAAGAACAAAAAAACTAACACAATACACAAAATTATATGATTTTTTACAAGAAAAGAATATAGATACTAATAAACAATTACAATATTCTAGTTCTGATAGTATTTATACAGCAGATAAAAATATAAAAATTATAGAAAAAAATAATGTATCTAAATTATTTAATGGAACTATTTCTATATATATACTGGATAGTTCTAAAAATGATATTCAGAGAACTATAGAAATTTATCAAAAACAAAAATATACACCTAAAAGCAATACAAATGCAACATTTTACTATAATGATCAAACAAGTTTTATAGAATCTATATTATCATATAATACAGTAAATACATCCAAAAAATCTTCTGTAAGACCGCATAATCGTCAATCAAAACTTATACAACTTCAAAATAGTATTTTACCTAGTTTACATGATTCTATAAAAAATACAATACAAATAAAAAATAGGGAAATACAGGATAATGAAGGTGTATGGGACGACAGTATTATATATAATATTTCATTATATAGTGACCAATATGAATATGATTTTACAAGACTAGTAAAAGAAAGAAAGGATATCATTTCTACTATATCAAAACTTCAACGCAATTCAAACTATACACCTGATTATAAAAATCAAAAAGTCATTTTTACAGTAACCCCTGCTACAACATATACACTTATTTTTACAAAATTACAAAAAAAAAGTATAGATATCTTTGAACACGATAAACCTTCTATTATTATTAGTCATACTACGAGTCCAGAAATACAAGATAAACAATTTTATAATTATACTATCTATAGTACAAAATACAAAACAAATGAAAATACACTATCTATTCTATATTCTTCTACAAATCGACCTTCTTCTATATTAGAACACTCTTTTCCAGAAATATATATTCCAAAAAATAGTCCTTATTATTCTAAAATTACTTTCTCAAACTCTACTACAAAAGAACCAAAAAAGATACATCATAATTCTACCTTTCAATATATTGAATATAAAGGTAATTCATCTGGAACATCTGGTTTATCATTACCATCACCATCACCACCACAACAACCTGGTTCATCATCACAACAACAAGCACAACAAGCACAACAACCACAACAAGCACAACAAGCACAACAAGCACAACAAGCACAACAAGCACAACAAGCACAACAAGCACAACAAGCACAACAAGCACAACAAGCACAATCAGCACAACAAGCACAACAAGCACAACAAGCACAACAACAACCGCCTCTACAGCAAACAGGTGGTAATGGGGATACTATGGAAATATACAATATACAGCTTATAAAAACACCTGTTACAAGTTCTAAAGAAATTCAACCATTATATTCTGAATTACGAAAAGAACAATTTACGTATTTTTTAGAATATAGTACAGGAGAATCTATATTATTACAAAACAGTCCCATATTTACAATTTACACTACTAAAGATGACACATTATGTGATTTTATGAAAAACTCTATACAAAACATATTAGGAAGAACTTTTGAATGTAAAAAAATAGAGTATCAAGAAACTAAAACAAGTATGTATGTATTACAAGATTCATCTATAAAAACATACAAATTAACGTCAAATCCGCATAGAAAACTATGGACAATTACAAATCCTGTTCCATTATCGAAAAATACTTCTACAAAATCATACACACTTGAATTACAACCTACTATTATATGGAAATATGAAAAAGAACCAAGAAAAAAAGAAGTAGAAAAAGTGAAAAAAAATTCTCTTTTTACAAAATTACAAAAAAGAGCAACTGCGCCAGCAGAAGTTCCAAAAAAGATAGACGGTTTGTCTAATACAGAAAGAAATACATATGCTGAATTGTATAAAAAGGAAAAAAAAAATAGAACTCCAAAGGAAAAAAAAGAATTTACAAATTATGAAAAAAAAATAAAACAAGCAAAAGATAACACAAGAGACAAACAAATATCACAAGTTCGAAATGTAATACTAAAAGGTATTAAAGCTTTACAATTTACAAATAAAGAATTGGATTATTTACCATGTGTTCCGTATAATGTTTCTTCTGTAACTAAAACAATAGACCACTTATCAAAACAATTACATTTACGAGAAAAACAAAGTATAAAAAAGTATGAAACGTTATTTGATCATAAAGAAAAGTATGAAAACAATAAACAAGGTATAGAAAACTCTATAAAAAAATTACAAAAAAAAGAACAATCACGTGGTTTATCTATAGATGAACAGTTTGAACTTGAACAACATTTAGAAGATAAAACAAAATACGAAGGAGAACAAAAAGTACATGAAGATTTACATCAACGCAAAAAAAATATAGAAAGATACAAAGAATTACAAAAAAAACCAAGAAATCAACTACTTATTGGTGAAGAAACAGAACTAGAAGAATTAGAAACAAAAGAACAAGCAGGTGAATTATATATATCAGACCATGAAAATACAATATACAAACGATTACAAAAAAAAGAACAAAATGGAGAAAGACTTACTTTACCAATTGATCAAGAAATTCAAAAACATCAAGAAAACTATGAAACTTTACGAGAAGACAAACAAAGATTTATAGAAAGACAAACTATTCCTGGGTCATCTGGACAATCTGGAAACAACAATAAAAAAAGTGAATACCTACCTGTAATACCTAAAAGCCAACCTGGTTTATCAGGAAAACCACTAAATTTACAATCTCAATTAGGAAATATCTTTCATCCAAATGCACAAGATTTACAAAATATTACAAAAAATATATTTATATTAACACCTGATAATCTCAAACAAAGATTACAACAAATTTTTGGTTTAACAAAAACATTTATTACAACAAAAGGTGGTGCTATAAAATCGAAAAAAAATACAAAATCCAAGAATATTTCCAAAAAATCAAAACGATTCTTACAATCTAAGAATAAAGAGTATAATAAAACAATATTTTACAATCCAACGTATAATCGAATTATGAATGAAAATATGTATTATGAAATTGATACTATTATAGACGAAGCAGATTTATACCAATACGAAAATATGTCTGTTCGTGACGCATTTTTAACAATTATGTTCTTAGAAAGCATATTATCTTCTATGAATAGAATTGTTTATAGAAGTAGAAAATATAATACAAGAAATATAGATTTTGTTTTTTGTAATAGTCGTATTTCCAAAATAGAAGATATACTTAGAAATGTAAGAAATATGAATACATAAAATACAAAATTTAGTATAAGAAAAAAAAAAATAATATTGAATTATATGTGTATATTATATATAGGTATATACTAAGATATATTTGTAAATACAAAAATGACATCTTCTACTGCAAAAAATATAACATCTTCTACAGCAAAAAATATAACATCTTCTACAGCAAAAAATATTACATCGGATATTACATTAGATATTGACTTAGGACTTACACTAGGAATTGATCCAAATATATATTCATTAGAAGGTGTTGTAGATGACCCAGCAGTTCCTGGACAAAGAGAAGAAACAACATTTGCAAAATTATTTAAAGTATTTGAATCTCCATGCGAATGGAATGACTATATTTCCAAATCTGTAAAAAATCCAAAAAATGTAAAAAAAATATATGATGGACTACAAGTTCTATTGAAAGAAATATATGTAAAAAAAGAAGGAAAAGTTGGTAGTGCTTCAAATGGTCAAGGTAATAAAGTTTCACACGGTGTACAAGGTGATTCAAGTGGTTCAAATATAGGAAATAATCCAAATTCTGTTCAAGATCAAATTCATCATATTCATACTATTCGTGGAAAATTACAATATTTTACAAATCCTACAACCGCACAAATACAAGCAAAACTACATCATATATTTCCGTTTGGTTCTAGTTCAGGAGACACAGAAGAAAATAAAAAAAAGTTTACACAAAATCTTTTGATACGATTACGCCAAATTTTTATGAATGAAGAAACATTACATACTACACCTACCATTACAACTACAGGTGGCGGTAATGGTAATAGTATAAGTACAAATATGTTAAAAAATTCTTCTAAATATGTTACATCAAATAGTAAGCATCTTACAAATTTATACAAAGTCCAAAATTCATTATCCTATGTAAGTAGTAATATTGAAAAAGATTATAATATAATTAAAAAAGAACGATTGGACGCTGCTTCTTCTATTAATTATATATTAAGTCTTTTTGCATTAGGGAAACATAAAGAAAAAGAACAATTAGAAAGATATTATCAAACTAAAAATAAGAATTTACATAAAGTCATATTTGATTTAGTCCAGTATTTGTCTATTACAAGACAAGATATTGCGGATATGAAAGACTAATTATATAAAATACTTTTATAAAAAAAAAATATAAGTATAAATCTTATTTCTATTATGTATATATATATAATATATAGTATATATACATAAATAGAATGGCTACTGCTACTCCTGGTGTTATAGAAAATTATTTTCATATATTCTATGGAAATGTAGATGGAAAAGATAAAGAAATAACAATACCTGGTAAAAATAATATAGTAATAAATAAAGGTGAAAACTTACCACCATTCGATAATACAAATGTACATAAATCAGTAGATTATTTGGTAGAATCTATTCGAAATAGAATTGATGAAAGCAAAAAAAAGAGTTATGATGTATATGATACACTTATTTCTCAAAGCAAATCCCAAGAATCTATTCTTATGAATACAGCACAGTATATCAAAGAAAGACGAGGGGCGAACCTTGTTGGTATTAAGACTGGTGGTACTCCCGAAGAAATAGCTTTCTTAAAACAAGAATTAAAAGCACATTCGAAAGGTCTTGATACATTTCAAACAGTCATTACCCAACAAGAATTACAATACCATACGCTTATGGTTTCAGAAATTTTAAAAGAAATAGATGCATATAAGAATGGTGTTTTTTCAAGTGGTTTAGGAAAACAAGAAATTGAAAATATAGAAAAAAAATGTACAGATTTACAAGGTATTCTTGTAAGCTCACAAAATCCAGACATAAGTGTGGAGGGGATTTTTAATAAGAAAGATAGTAATAATACTGACTTAAAAAAAGATCTTGGTACATTTGGTAATATAGTGACTGGTGAATTAAAAACTTTAGAAGATGGTGTTATGGATGCAGCTGGTGAAGGAGAAATAAAAAAATTTTTTGAAATAAAAAATACACATAATCAAAATAGAAATGTAAAAGTGTTCTTAAACAGTCTAAAAACATTGTTACTGAATATACAAAAAAGAACACACAGTTATGATTATGTAGAAAAAGCAATAAGTAAAGCACAAGGGATATTGGATTTGGCTATTGTGGAAGATGATGTTGCTGATGCTGCTGGTGCTGGTGCTGGTACAGTTCTAACACCAAATGTAGCAACACATGCACAAAACGCTATCAATGCAGTAAAAACTGTTTTAGATAAAGAATATGAAGAAGCAATTATAGCAGCAAATGCAGCAGAAAGAAATACAGCAAGATTAGACGCAGAAAAATTTAAATATGCTGCAAAAGCACAAGCAGCAGCAGGAGCAGCAGTAGCAGCAGCAATAGCAGCACAAGCAGGAGCAGCAGCAGCAGGAGCAGGAGCAGCAGCAGCAAGAGCAGCAACACAAGCAGCAGTAGATGCAGTAAATGCAGCAGGAGCAGCAGATGCAGCAGTAGATGTAGCAACATCACGAACAGCAGCACGAACAGCAGAAACAAAAGCACAAGAAGCAGAAACAAAAGCACAAGAAGCAGTATATGCAGCAACACGAGCAGGAGTAGCACTACCAATAGTAGTACCAAGAAAAAATGCTGTTGTAGTAAATGCTTTACGAACATTAGTAGCAGAATTGGAAACAGAATTTCCATTTACAGATAAATTTACAGATAACCAAAATATATTAACATTACTTACAACAGTAGATGAAAGATATCAAGAAATAGTAAATACTGCTCAAATAACAGGTAAACTTAAAATTAATGAATTTAAAAACAACATTATACAACCTATCCTTCTACCTTTTAAAAATATAGTTAAAAAAATGTATAAGCATAAACAAGAATTATTACAAAAAGCAAATATAGCACGATATGTAGAAAAAGATATCATAAAAGCAAATAAGCTTGTGTCTGACGCATATACTATATTCGATGTTCCTCTTCTTACTACAGAAGACCCTTTATTACAAGATATTATTCAACTTGGAAAACTAAGTGGTCTTATTACCTATTATTATGAAATGAATATTGCTAATGGTAATTTGAATGATACTACCGGTGTATATCTTAAAAATGGTGCACGTCAAACATTACGAACCGCTGCCATTGCTACTACACCTCCTGATGCAACACATTTCACAGAAGTAGGTAATAATGACAAACTAGGAACATATGACATAGAAAATATTGTAATACAACCTTTTTATGAAGCCCAAATAAAGTTCATGGGGTATTGTGAAAATCAAAAACAACTTTTACACATGTTTTCAGAAGATATGAAAAAAAGAGCTTCTATGGTAGGAGCAAAATCAAAAATAAAAGAAGGGTATATATACGGAGAAAATATATATTATCCTTTAAAAGAATATGTTACAAATCTTTCACGGGATATGGATGTTCCACAAATGTGTGCTATAGAACAAACAAAGATAAATACAGAATTTATTTCAGGTTCTAACAATAGTAATAATTATAAATTTGGTACAATAGAATTCCCTAAAAATGATCAACCTACATTTAGAATTAAAGTAGCATTTAGTAAAAAGAACGTTAAAGACAAAACATACAAACTAGACAAAAAAACAGTAGAGGATATTACTGCAATAATATTAATAAACCCAAAAAATAAACCATTACTAACAAATATAATTCAAGACGCAAAAAAATCTAGAATATCTACATTTATAGAACTTGTAAAAAGTGATGATAATGAATATATAGATTCACAATACAATCATATCAAAGACCTTTTTATTAAATATATTAGTAAGAACCCTACAACACTAATAACAAAAGTCGATGAAGCATCTGTACAAAAATGGGTTACAGAAGTAAAAGAAACATATTTTAATCAATTAGATTCAATTATTGTAAAAACTTCAATGGACGCAAATGATAAAATACTTGTTCAAGAGTATATCCGAAATCTAGAAACCAAGATTCCTGTATTATTAATTCACAATATGTTTGAACATAGAGTAAAATTTGGTTTAGGACCAATGTTCGAAAAAATAAGTTCTTCACAATAATCTTATCTACTGTATATATCAAAAAAATAAAACATTCATAAAGGTAAAAAAAAAAATAAACATAAAAATTAGAATTTATTTTATTATATATATACTATTTAATGTGTATATATATAATAGAATATATTTGTTGGTAGTATAACAATGGAAGTAGTAGTAGAAGAAGAAAAATCCTCCAATGAAAATAATAAAAGTCTTATAAAAATAGAACATATTGAAGAGGTGTATAATTTATTGGTTAATGAAGACAATGAAGACAATAAAATACATATAGGACATGATGATATTAAAGATAAAATTAAGAATAATATATTGGACGCATGTTTTCGAATATTCCCTTCTACGAAAAAAAAACTAGAAAAATTTCTTAAAGAACTAAAAGAACAAAAAAAACCACACCTTTACCTTTACTTACAAGAATTATATCCTTACTTGTTAGTATATATCGCAATAAGGTTATTTATAGGAGCAGAATGGTGCAAAGAAATAGATATGTATAGACATAATGTAGCTACAGAATTTCAAAACAAAGAAATGCTTATTGTTAACAAACCTCCTGGATTTTTACATGGAATTTTATCTATGTTTCATACAACAAGCGATACTCACAAACCTAGTGTAAAAAACAATCAACCTTTTGTAGAATACTTATCTTGTTCTACATTCCATAAAAGAATAAAAGATCAATTACTTGCGGAATTACAACAAGCGGAATCTAGGTTACCAAATGAAACTACGTCTGATGAGACAATAAGAAAAAAAATACAAAAAATGTATCCATATGTAGATTATGCAAAAATGAAACAAAATAAAGCAAATTTACAACAAATTATGTTTCGAAAGGAAATAAGAAATATAAATAAGAATTATAATACAAATAAGAGCATTTTAGGAACAAATAAAACCAAAAAAGATAAAATAGAAAAAAAAGATTATTCGGGTAAAAAACTAGATTTTACAAGAATTATTTTACATTTTACAGATAATGAAACAATTGGGGAATCTACAGATAGTAATACTAATACAGAAAAAACTATACAAGAATTAAAAGCTAATATAGATAAATATAAGGAATTAAAAGCTAATATACGTGAACATAAGGAATTAAAATTAGAACAAGAAAAACAAATCGAATCAAATTATATAGATCAAGAAAAAAAAAAATTAGAAGAACTACAACAAATTAAACAAATGCAATCTAAACTTAAATCTTTAAATAATAAGAATAATAAAGAAAAGTTTAAAAAAACTATAAATACATTAAAACGAGACTTTATACATATAGACGAAAAAAAAAGTATTGATGAGCAAATAAAAGAATTAGAAGAAAACGTAAAAATACTAGAAGCAAAATTAGAAGAAGCAAAAATAGTAGCACAAGAAGAAGAAGAAAAAGCGGTATCACAAACATCAAATACAAAAGGAGGGGGGGTGATAGAAAAATTAAAAAAATTAAGTAAAGAAATACAAGAAGGTCTCCCACAAAAAGATTGGATAGAAAAGGAAAGAAAATATCATACATATATTTTATTATTACAAAAAATACAAACAGAATTAGAACTTACAAAAAAATATACAATGGGTAATATGGTATCTGTATTATATGTAATTGTACGAACAGCGTTTCCTAATGATATTTTAGAAGAATATGGTATTTCTTTTTTTAAAGATTTCTTATGTCGTATTTCGAGTAGAACAGAAACAAGTGTAGTAATAGAAAAAAGTAAAGAAGAAGAAAATGATGAAAAAAGTAAAGAAGAAAGTAAAAATTCTGAAACAAATACAAATGAAAACATATTTGTAGATAAATTACCTGTACATGAAATACCTGTACATGAAATACCTGTACATGAAATACCTGTACATGAATTACACTATATGTGGAATAATTACAGGATATATAGAATATACAAGGAATATTCTGAAAGTATTATAGAGTTAATAGAATCTCTTACATTTCCAGTGGGTACAAAAGAAACATATAGTGTATTACAAGAAAAGGGGAAACTATTACATGATTTAATAACAGCTATAACACATAGATTAGAATTATTGTCACGGTATTCTTTAGACGCTATTAGGGAACCAAGTGATACACAAAAAAATAATAGTATAAATTCTTATAATGTATTACAAATACTTGAATGTTGTATTCATATTATATATACATATATAGAGCCCTTGTATAAAGAAAAATATAATGATATATTGGAAGAAGAGTTGTTAGAACAAAAAGGTGGTGTTAGAAAAGATGTCGGTGGAAAAGGTATTGAATTAACTACAATTAAAAGAGGTGAAGGCGGTGAAGGTGATGTTAAAAGTGATGAAAGTGAAGGTGGTGAAGGTGATGTTAAAAGTCATGATAATAAAGGTGATGAAGGTGATGTTAAAAGTCATGATAATAAAGGTGGTGAAGGTGATGAAGGTGAAAATGGTGAAAAAAACAAAAAAACAAAAGAGTGTTGTTCCAAAGAAGTAAAAAAGAAAGAAGAAAAAACATCTATAGAAAAAGAAATAGAAAATATAAAAAAGTATATACAAGATATATGTGATAGAATATGTAGAGTAAAAGAAACATCAACACCACCAATAGCAACACCAATACAAACAGCAATACCAATACAAACAGCAACACCAATAGCACCAGCAATACCAATACAAACAGCAACACCAATACAAACAGCAACACCAATACAAACAGCAACACCAATACAAACAGCAACACCAATACAAACAGCAACACCAGCACAAGCAAGTTCAGGAGATAATGATGGTACACAACAATCTTTAAAATCTTTAAAATCTTTAGAATCTTTGAAAGAAATTATACAAAATGATTTTATACATAAACCAAAACAACTAAAAGAAAAAGAAGATTTACAAGAAATATTAAAAAATATATTTATACATTTGTATAAAAATAATAAAAAAAAAATAGGAAAAACTGAAAATTAAATAATTAATTAGTATTAATATTAATATATATATACATTATAAGTAATTGTGATACAATAATTATATAAAACATAGATATATAAAAGTAGGTATTCTTATAGTGTATAAAAATTATGAGTTCGTTAAAAAAGTATCTTATAAATTATAAAAATAACTTACAAAAATTATTAAATAAAGATTTTAATAAAGAAGATTTAGATAAATATAAAATTACTACAGGTGGTTCTACTAGTATAGATACAATAGGATATGCTAATGGTGAAAAAGATAGAGAAAAAATTGTTCATTATATGCTATTATTAGAGACCGAGTTTGATTTGTTGTATGAATATAGATATTATAGTGGTAAAGATAATTTAGTATATCAAAATGGGGATATTCAAATAAATAATAGTAATAATTTACATAATATATTACAAAATATAGCAGTGTATATAGAAGAACTTGAAGAAACTATTAAAAAAACTAAAAAAACTATATTTGATTTTATTGGTCAGACTGGATTAACAGGAATTACAGGAAGAAATGGAGTAAAAGAATATGGTATGCAACAACTAGATAAAAGAAGAAAGGATATAAGTGATATGATACAAACTGTGGCAATTGGAGTATCTGGAGTATCTGGAGTATCTGGAGTAACTGGATATACAGGAGCAAAAAGTATAGAACAGTATATAAAAAAAATATCTGGAATAGATATTTCAAAAACATCTATTGATGATGATATAATACAATCATTATTGGTTACAACATATACAACATTGGAGCCTAGTAGTAAAATAATAGCTACAGGAACATCGCATATATCAAAATCTGTTAAACCACTGCCAACACCAGCAGCATCACCAGCAGCATCACCAGCAGCAACACCAGCAGCATCACCAGCAGCATCACCAGCAGCATCACCAGCAGCATCACCAGCAGCATCACCAGCAGCATCACCAGCAGCATCACCAGCAGCATCACCAGCAGCATCACCAGGAGCACCTGTAGTAGCACCAGTAGCAACAGCATCACCAGCAGCAGCAGAACCAGAACCAGAACCAGAACCAGAACCAGAACCAGATGCACAACAACAACAACAACAACAACGACTACAACAACAACAACAACAACGACTACAACAACAACAACAACAACGACAACAACAACAACAACAACAACAA
>Ga0209199_1000188_pt1 | contig 98929 bp, 75 predicted proteins | sample COGITO_mtgs_1105_7_FD_184805 | JGI IMG/M metagenome (GOLD analysis project Ga0209199, IMG submission 184805) | Pelagic marine microbial communities from North Sea - COGITO_mtgs_110523 (SPAdes) (version 2) | ecosystem: Environmental > Aquatic > Marine > Epipelagic ... | reverse complement strand
CAACCGTCGGTGATTATTGAAGTCAGCAATACCATTGAAGAGGATATACTTTTTGTTACCGAATCGGTAAAAGAATACATGGAGAAGTTTAACACTGAGAACAGTGTGGTTAAAACGACTTTAGTAAGAGATGGTTCCACCACGTTGAATGAAAGAATTGATTTGTTAGTCGATAATGGAATTATTGGTTTTGTATTAGTGTTGTTGTTTCTTGCGTTCTTCTTGCACATTCGGTTAGCATTTTGGGTTGCACTTAGTATTCCAATTGCCTTTATGGGAATGTTTATAGTAGGAGCCAATAGTGAGGTTTCAATTAATGTTATTTCTCTGTTCGGAATGATTCTCGTTATAGGCATACTTGTAGATGACGGAATTGTTATTGGAGAGAATATTTACAAGCATTACGAAGACGGTAAGGAGCCAATGCAAGCTGCAATAGATGGGACAATGCAGGTTTTACCAGCAGTTTTTTCTGCAGTATTAACCACTGCCATTGCTTTCTCCACGTTCTTTTTTCTAGAAGGAAGGCTCGGTGAATTTGCGCCTGACATGGCATTTGTGGTAATAAGTACTCTTGCATTTTCTTTAGTAGAAGGGGCTTTTATCCTACCAGCCCACGTTGCGCATTCAAAAGCATTAAGTAAAGAAGCCAAAAAGAACAAAGTTGAAAAGGCATTTGACAATATAATGTCAACGCTAAGGGATAAGTATTACGGACCGTTTCTGCGATTTGCAATGAAGAACTGGGTGCTTGCCTTATCTGTTCCAATCGCATTATTTATTATCACACTTGGAGGGATTCGAGGTGGAATTATTAAGTTGACCTTCTTCCCTTTTATTGAACAGGATTATATCACGGTAAATTTGGAAATGCCTAGTGGCACAAGAGAAAACATTACCGAAGGATACCTCGAAGATATTCAAGCTGCAGCATGGCGCGTAAATCAAAAAATGTCTTCAGAAAGAGCTGACGGAAAAGATATTGTAGAGAATGTGTTACTTAAAGTAGGTCCAGGAACAAATGTGGGCAGCGTTACAATTCGCCTTTTAGGAACAGAAGAGCGGCAAATGCAAAGTTTCTTGATTTCAAATGCAATTCGTGATGAAGTTGGAGAAGTTTACGAAGCGGAGAAACTCACATTTGGAATTAATACTCCCTTCGGAAAACCAGTTTCAGTTTCGTTATTAGGCAACGATTTAGCCGAATTGAATTTGGCAAAAGAGGAGTTGAAAAACAAACTCAAAGAGTTACCAGCGCTTAAAGATGTTAACGATAACGACAAAAAAGGGGCAAGAGAACTACGCCTAAAACTAAAAGAAAAAGCTTATGCAATGGGTTTGACTATGAGAGATGTTGTTGGCCAAGTTCGACAAGGTTTCTTTGGTTTTGAAGTGCAACGTTTACAACGAGGGTTAGATGAGGTGAAGGTTTGGGTGCGTTACGATTTGGAAGATCGAGGATCGGTAAAGCGTTTAGAAAACATGAGAATCCGGACTGCCTCTGGAATGCAAGTTCCTTTGAATGAAATTGCAGATTACGAGATTGAACGTGGCATTGTAGCTATTAATCACTTAGATGGAAGAAGAGAAGTAAGAATCGAAGCTGAACTAGGCGACCCAACTGCTTCGGCAAGTGAGATAATGGCTGAGGTTAGAGCCGTTATTATTCCCGAAGTGTTGGCAAAGTACCCTTCAACCAGTGTTACCTACGAAGGACAAAGTAAGCAGCAGCAAAAAACAGCTAGTTCCGGAAAACGCGTTATTCCTATTATTTTATTGCTAATGTTGGCGGTAATCGTTCTTACTTTCCGATCATTATGGCAAGCGGTACTCGTGTTTATCTGTATTCCTTTTGCTTTAATTGGAGTAGGTTGGGGGCATTATTTCCATGGACATGCAATTAGCTTATTATCCATGTTTGGAATCATTGCTTTAATTGGCGTTATGGTAAACGATAGTCTTGTATTTGTTAGTCGTGTCAATGAATTAGTCAAAGAATACAAGGATTTTGATAAAGCCGTTTTTGAAGCTGGTAGAAGTCGATTTAGAGCAATTGTTTTGACTTCCGTAACCACCGTAGCAGGACTAGGTCCGCTCATTTTTGAGACTTCCTTTCAAGCTCAATTTCTTATTCCCATGGCAATATCAGTGGCATATGGAATGATGATAGCAACTTTTATAACCCTTATCGCATTGCCGGTGTTTTTGGTTATGCTCAACAGAATTAAGGTTGGTCTTAATTGGCTGTGGACAGGTAAGCGTCCTACGAATGAGGAAGTGGAGCCAGCCTACATTGAATTAAAATCAGAACAATTAGAGATCGATAAAAAATGAAACAGCTATTTATTTTATGCTCAATAATTGGGGTTGGATTGGCTGCAAGTGGTCAAGAATATGCTCTTGAAAAGGTCTTGGAATTGGCTCTGAAAAACAATCATAACATCAAAGTTTCTCAGAATAATGTGGAAATGGCCGAGAATAGCTCTGGTGCTGGAAATGCAGGTATGTTGCCGACTGTCAATGTAAATGCTGGTGCTACTTATTCCAATCAAGATATGAAGCTCGAGCTATTGGCTCAACCTGATCCCATTGCCATAGAAAGAGATGGGGCTCAATCTACGGGTTTAAATGCTGGAGTTGGATTGAATTGGGTAGTATTCGATGGAATGGCTATGTTCAGAAATTACGATAAACTCAAATTGATGGTCGATTTGGAGGATGCTAAAACTCGAGCAACCGTTGAGAGTACTTTGATGCAAGTAATATCAATGTATTATATGATGGCAGCCGCTAAGAACAATAAAAATGTTGCTTTGAAAGCTGTAGAACTCTCAAACGACAGAATGCTTAGGGCGAAATCTAATTATGAATCTGGAGGCAGTTCGTCTTTGAATTTTTTAAGTGCTCAAGTTGATTTGAATACCGACAGTGTAACACTGGCAAATGCCGAGGCTAATTATGCTCAATCAGGAAATAGTCTAAATTTATTAACGGGTTACCAATTGCCGATGGGATTCGATATTTCAGAAGAGGTAAGCATTAATTCGTCAATGGATTATGCAGAATTGGAAAAACAATCGAAAACCAACAACGCTCAATTGGTAAACATAGAATATGCAAAACTGGTTGCTGAAAAAGATGCTCAAATTGCAAATTCAGGTTATTTGCCAACGATTTCAGTAAATGCGGATTACGGTTTTAGACAGCAGAATAATGAAATTGGAAACTTATTGGAAAGTCAAAACTTGGGTTACACAGCTGGAATAACACTGTCGTATCCTATTTTTCAAGGTTCGCAGCGAAAAACTAGAGCAAAGAATGCGCAGGTGCAATTGGAGAATCAGGAAGAATTGCGATTAAATACCATTGACCAATTAAAAACCGATTTGAACAATGCATGGATTGACTATGAGAAGAACGTTAAAATCTTAGGAATGAACGAAAGGAATCTTAAAAATGCTGAGTTTAATTTTAATCGTACACGAGAGTTATATCAGCTGGGTTCAGTGACTAATGTTGAATTTAGAACTGCTCAGATAAATTTTCTTCGAGCTCAGATAAGCATTACCAATTCAAAGTATCAAGTAAGGTTAAGCGAATTTGAGTTGATTCGAGTAAGTGGGTTGTTGGTGCAGCCAGATCAAAACAAATAATAGTCAACTGTCAATAAACCTTAAGAACACATATTTGTTTGATTTACAAAGGTGTTAACCTTATTATGATATTAGTTTCAAATTCAAATAATTTGAGGCTTATATTTGCAACTTAAATTATTGAGATTTGAAAGCAGCAAGATATACAGCTCCGGATGGAGACGCATTTTACAAAGCCCTCAGAAAAAGAGTCAACCAATATTTTAAAGAGAATAATATTAAAAAAACGGGCAACGCAACTTTATACATAAAAACAGTTTTATTGTTTCTATTGTTATGGGTTCCGTTTGCGTTAACATTTGTATTTGCAGATCTTCCTTGGTACTTGTATTGTGGACTTTGGACGCTTACAGGTTTTGGTATGGCTGGAATAGGACTTTCGGTAATGCACGATGCTGTGCACGATACATTTTCGAGCAATAGAAAACTGAACAATTTAGTAGGTCATTTTTCTATGTTCTTTATCGGAGGTTTTGCCGAAAATTGGAGAATTCAACACAACCATAAGCATCACACTTATACTAATGTTGCGGGCGTTGATGAAGATATCAAATCACCCATTCCAGCATTGCGATTCACACCTGATGTTCCAAAACGAAGCATTCATAAATTCCAGTTTCTATATGCTTGGTTCTTCTACGGATTAATGACATTTATGTGGACTTCTTCAAAAGATGTTAAGCAATTGTTCCAGTTTAAGGCTGAAGGGTTTTATGATGGACGTAATAAAGCATACCGAAGAGAATTAACGCGTCTGGTAGTTTGGAAGGTGAGTTATTACTTGCTTTACCTGGGAGCTCCAATCGTCTTTACCGATTATTCTATTTGGCTTATTCTAGCAGGATATTCTTGTAAGCACTTCTTTGCTGGGCTAACATTATCTGCTGTTTTTCAGCCAGCACATGTTACAACGAGAACTGAGTTTCCTAAAATTGAAGCGGACAACACCATTGCTAATAGTTGGGCAGCACACCAAATTCTTACTACGCAAAACTTTGCCATGAAAAGCAAATTATTTTCTTGGTATGTAGGTGGTCTTAATTTTCAAATTGAACATCATTTGTTTCCTAACATATGCCATGTTCATTACAAAAAATTGTCTCCGATAGTTCAAGAGGTTGCGAAAGGTTTTAATCTTCCTTATTTTCAGCAGCCTACGTTTGCTTCTGCGATTTATGATCACGGAAAAATGCTCTACGATTTAGGTCGTAAAGACTAAAAAATTGCTAATTTCTTCCCCAGTAATTTACTAATGTATCCTTACCTTTGCAGCCACATTTATAGGCTTTATGGCAAAAGGATTTACATCAAGAGAACAAGATTATTCTAAATGGTACAATGAGTTAGTAGTGAAAGCCGATTTGGCTGAAAACTCTGACGTTAGAGGTTGTATGGTTATTAAGCCTTACGGTTACGCTATTTGGGAGAAAATGCAAGCAGAATTGGACAGAATGTTCAAAGCAACCGGTCACTCCAATGCTTACTTTCCTTTATTTATACCAAAATCGTATTTGAGCAAAGAAGCAAGCCACGTGGAAGGTTTTGCAAAAGAATGTGCGGTTGTTACGCATTACCGACTCATGAACAATCCTAATGGTGATGGTGTAATCGTTGATCCTGATGCAAAATTGGAAGAAGAACTGATTGTTCGTCCAACTTCTGAAACCATCATTTGGAGTACCTACAAAAAGTGGATTCAATCTTACAGAGATCTCCCGATTCTTGTAAATCAGTGGGCAAATGTGGTGCGTTGGGAAATGCGTACTCGACTATTTCTAAGAACAGCCGAATTCCTTTGGCAAGAAGGCCATACTGCACATGCAACGGAAAAAGAGGCTGTAGAAGAGGCAGAACAAATGCTTCGTGTATATGCTGAATTTGCAGAAAAGCATATGGCTATGCCCGTAATTCAAGGGGTAAAAACGGCAAGCGAACGTTTTGCAGGAGCATTAGAAACCTATTGTATCGAAGCCTTAATGCAAGATGGTAAAGCACTTCAAGCAGGAACCTCTCATTTTTTAGGTCAGAATTTCGCAAAAGCTTTTGACGTAAAATATGCCTCTAAAGAAGGAAAAGAAGAATTTGTATGGGCAACCAGTTGGGGTGTTTCTACTCGATTAATGGGTGGTCTTATTATGACACATTCCGATGATCATGGTCTTGTACTCCCGCCAAAACTAGCGCCAATTCAAGTGGCAATTATTCCAATTTATCGTCAAGACGATCAATTGGAAGCAGTAACTGAAAAAGTACTGCCTATCAAAAAAGCCTTAGAAGAAAAAGGGATTAGTGTTAAGTACGACGATAGAGATACTTATAAGCCAGGTTGGAAATTCAATGAATATGAATTTAAAGGAGTTCCAGTGCGTTTAGCAATGGGTCCGCGTGATATTGAAAACGGAACTGTTGAAGTGGCTCGTAGAGATACCTTAGAAAAGGAATTAGTTTCTTTAGACAATGTCGTTGAGCACGTAGAAAAATTAATGATTGAAATTCAGGAAAATCTATATAAAAAGGCGGTCGATTTCCGTACTGAAAACACAACTGAGGTGAGTACCTATGACGAGTTTAAAGAAGTGCTCAAAACTAAGAGTGGATTTGTTCTTGCTCATTGGGATGGCACTCCGGAAACCGAAGAGCGCATTAAGAAAGAAACCAAAGCCACCATACGTTGTATCCCATTAGAGGGTGAAAAGGTTTCTGGTAAGTGTGTTTTTTCTGGAAAACCTTCTACTCAAAAAGTGCTATTTGCAAAAGCTTATTAATGTTTATTCGTTTTTTTTTACTGTCGATTTTAGTAGGTTCTTCCTTAAATGGAATGTCTCAAAAATCCATACATAAAAAGTACGACTTGTTTTTCTCTTGGGGATACAATCGAGCGGCATATACAAAAAGTGATTTTAATATTTCTGGTGTTGGATATGACTTGACATTCAAGGATGTTAGGGCAGAGGATTATGTGACTACTTTTTCTCTAGAGAATTACTTTAAACCCGCAAATCTGACTATACCGCAATATGTGGGACGACTTGGGATGTACTTGAACGAACGGACAAGTATTTCAATTGGCGTTGATCATATGAAGTATTACATGATTCTAAATCAAAACCTTGAAATAGAAGGGCAAATTTCACCGCAGGCAAGCGAAAAATATGCGGATACTTATAATAATACGTCACATGATGTTCCGTTTCGATTTTTGTATTTCCATCACAGCGATGGATTGAACTATGCTAATATTGAGATTGAATACAACTTTCCACTTTGGACTTCTTTGAATATGAAGCATTCTTGGGAAGTTGTTGGGAATTTAGGAATAGGCTTAGTTGTGCCAAAAACATACGTAATGATTTTAAATGACGATGTTGATAATAGGTTTCATATTGCTGGTGGAGGTATAAGTGCCAAGGTCGGAACTCGTTTCAATTTTTTCAAGTATTTCTATATTGAAGCGGCGAGTAAGAACGGATTTGTCGTTATGCCAAATGTTTTGGTAAATAATGAAAAAAATGCAACTGCAAATCAGCGTTTTGGTTGGACTCAGTTCTATGGTGCACTTGGTTTTAATATATCTTTGAGCAGAAAGGAAAAAGACAATGTTGAAAGCCCTTAATTCACTACTTTTTATAATGCTGGTATTGGTTGCAACTACTAGCTGTCAAAAAAAGACCTGTGCAGACTTTAAGGTAGGTAAATTTGAAGCACCTGACGAGACTATTTCGGATATTAAGATCACAAGAACAGAAACGCAGCAAATTGAAGTAAGCGAAAAGAGAGGGTTTAAGGATGTTTACAATATATTTTGGGCAAATGAATGTGAGTATCATTTGGTATTGAAAGAAGGTAATAACCCAGATAAGAATTTATTAAACGAGCTTGATACGCTCAAAGTATCCATTACCGCTATTGAAGGAGATACCTATCAATATACGGCAGTGTTAAATGGTAAAGCCTTTATGGGCGATTTAAAACAAACAGAAACGAAATAAATAAAAAGTTATGGCTGAATTTTATCAAGAAAACACAGAATTTAATTTTAAAAAAATAGGTCCAATTGCGGCACTAGTGTTAGCATTAGTATTGTTTTTGGGACTAGGGAATCGATTGTTTTTAACTATAGATGCCACTGAAAGAGGCGTTATGTTTAAACCCTTTGGTGATGGTCTTGCGAGAGATGAGGTTTATTCACCGGGCTTTCATATTATCGCTCCTTGGAATAAAATGTACATTTTTAATGTGCAGGAGCAAAAAAGTGAAGAGCCAATGGACGTGTTGGACAAAAATGGTCTTTCGGTAAATATCGATATAACCGTTCGTTTTTATCCTACTTATACTCGAATAGGCTACCTGTATGAAGGGTTTATGAAGGATTATGCAAGTTTATTGGTTATTCCTGAAGTTCGTTCAACGGTAAGGCAAGTTGCTGGACGTTATACTGCTGAAGAAATATATTCAACAAAACGATCGGAAGTTGAGCAAGCTATTATTGACGAAGCAGGAGCAAAGCTTAAAGAGAATAATATTGAGATGAAAGCATTGTTAATTCGCTCGATAAATCTTCCAAATGAAATTAAAAAAGCAATTGAAACTAAGCTTACTAAGGAACAAGAACAACTTGCTTATGAGTTTAGATTGAAGACTGAAAAGCTGGAAGCAGAAAGAAAAAGAGTAATGGCTGAAGGTGAAGCTGCGGCAAATAAAATTGTAAACTCGAGTTTAACTCCGGAGCTTCTAAAAATGAGAGGGATAGAGGCTACTTTAGACTTAGCAAAATCACCAAACTCTAAGGTTGTAATTGTAGGTTCTGGTAAAGATGGTCTGCCTTTGATTTTGGGCGGAAACAACTAGAAAAAGAAAAATACAAAAGCCCAATCGAATCAGTTCGGTTGGGCTTTTTTTATGCTAGAATTACAGGTTAAATAGGCTTAACGTAGTTTTCGTATGGGGCATTCAGAATTTGTTTCAACAGCTCATTTTTGTGTTAGAATTCAATAACACTATAACCTAATTGTTGAATCTTCTCCCTTTCATTAATGGTCAATTTCTTATCGTAAGCAATGTGATTTGTAAAAAACATAGTTTCAATTGGGCGCTCACAATTCTCAATAACTAAGTTTTCAGTACCGTTTTCTTGGAGTTCTTGAATACGATGCATGTATAATGGTATTTGGCTATTTGCTTCACTAAATGGTTTTATGCGTTCAATTGAATACCTAATTGGCAATAGAATTAGCAGCAGTAGTATTGTTTGGGCCATAATTCGACTTGTTTTTTTCGAGAGACTCGCAGCTGTAAACGACAGGTATCGTACAAATAAACCAAGCATTATAAATACAGCCGGAGCAATAAACAAGGTGTAGCCCTGCATTTTGGTTTTAGAAATTGAAAAAAACAATAGTGGCACAAGTATCCAAATGATTAGGGCCATTTTTTTTCTATCCACCCAATTTTTCTTTCTCAATAAGAACCAAAGGAATGGGAGATACATTATTTCTCCATAATGAATCCTAAGCTTAGAGAAGAAGTAATAATAAGGGCCGGTTTGCTCGTCTAAAACAGTTGTAAGATGCAACCAGTTAAAGTGTTTTTCCCAAACATTTTCAAGGGGGAATTCATAGGCCGTATATAATTGCCATGGAGCACTTATCAGGGCGATGGCTGCTACAATAATTACCAAATTTAGTATCGTTTTTTTGTCAGAAAAGGTCTTGTAGTCTAGCACCATGAAAATAGGCAATACAATAAGGGCAGGAAGCCATTTGGTTAGTACCGCGCAGCCCGTGCAAAATCCAATTAATACCAGGTTCCAAAAGTTTCTTTTTCCTTGATAAAGTATTACAAACCAAATGGTGAGTTCGATAAAAAACAAAAAGAAAATATCTACATGATCCGTTGCAATACGTCCTCCTGTTAACTCAATAATTAACCCATTTATAGCGTGTAGGTAAGCTGCGATTAGACCAGTTTTTTTATCAAACAGTTTGGCTCCAATTAAAAAAGTAAGCCAAACGGCAAGAAGAGAAAAAATGATGCTCGGAAATCGAAACCCAAATAAATTGACTCCGAATAGTTTCATGGATGCTCCCATTATCCATAAAGGTAAAGGTTGCTTATGCAGCCAAACATGATTTCCCACCCAACTTTTATAGTCGTACTCTAAAAGAGGAACTTTGTACAATGTTGGTTTCAGAGGATTGTCAATTGTATTTTTTGCTACTAAGGCATGATAACGCTCATCCCATTCATGAAGAAAAGGGTCGGTTGATACAAAAACCCTTAATATTAGCCCCAGTAAAATGGTTAATAGGAGTCCGCGATTGTAGTTTCTGGAATTTATTTGTTTCCATATCAAGTAGGTAATTAGCCCAAACGAAAGGAGTAAACAGCTGCCAGAAAGTATAGGGTTAAATCCAAACTCCATAATCCTATAAAATTCTCATAAAATCAACCTTACTTGCCATTGTAATATTCTTTTTTACACACAGATAAGTCTCCCATAAATATTGAAATTAAAGCACAGGGCTAAAGAAGTCTCTATGGTATTCAAACAACCAATATAATCACAGTTTTATTCTCAATCTTATGAATTTGATTTTTCAATTACTAATAATAATAGCTTTGAACGCTTGTATAAAATAGTACTGATCATATTTGCTGCAACTAGTTCATTGCCATGTTTTTCTCAAAACAAATGGTTTGAGTATTCTGATACGCTTAATAAACCTCGGTTAATTAGTGTAGTGAGCGGTGCTTCTGCAATTACTATCGGAACAATGCTTACGCTAAACGAATATTGGTACAAAGACTTTCCTCGATCTCCCTTGCATTCTTTTGATGATAGCAAGGAGTGGGAGGGAATGGATAAAGTTGGTCATGGGTTTACTTCATATTATTGCGGTGTTCTGGGTTATAATGCTCTAAAATGGTCTGGGGTTTCTGAAAACAAAGCACTCTTGTATGGGGCTTGGGGATTCATTTACCTGGCAGGTATTGAATTTCTTGATGGATACAGCGCTCAATGGGGATTTTCATGGGCTGATATGGCGGCCAATACCGCTGGTTCTGCATTTTTTATTGGACAGCAATTGTTGTGGAAAGAGCAGCGGATAATGCCTAAGTTTTCGTATCAATCTACTTTACACACCAACTTAAGGCCTGAACTTTTGGGAAATGGGGGAGTTCAAGAAGTGTTGAAGAATTACAATGGCCAAACCTATTGGTTATCCACTAATATTCACTCCTTTTTAAAAGAAGAAAGTAAGTTTCCAAAATGGCTTTCCTTCTCGTTAGGTTACGGAGCAACCGGAATGCTTGGAGGGCACGATAATCCCAAATTGAACGCCAAAGGAATAGTGCTACCTCAAACGCTTCAGCGTCACAAACAATATTATCTTTCGTTAGACTTTGATTTGCACCGCATTAAAACTAAATCGGAGTTATTGAATGGAGTATTAAAGGCAGTTTCTTGGTTTAAGTTTCCTTTACCAACAGTGGAATTCAGTCAGCGTGGAGTTTTCTTTCATCCAGTTTATTTTTAGTAAACAACTCCTTACCCAGAGGTCATTGCAGCGTTGATAGGAATTTTTTAGGTAGAGTTATAGAATAATGTGAGAAGTTTGTCATTCTTAGCTTGACTGGGAATCTGCAAATGCTTAGAGATTCCCGATTTCTCCGGAATGACGGGGATGTAAACTTTGTAATAGTATATCCCACATTATTCTATAACACCGTTATTTTTTATGCTAATTCATTTTCATTCTCGGTTGTTTTAAGAGTATTCAATGCTTTTAAATTAGTTTTCTGTCCAATGTTGATGATTTCAAATCAATTTTTTTAACTTCTTTAGCTTCTAAATTGACCTTTTCCATTCTAATTTAGTTTCAAAATTTTTATACAATAAAAAGCCACGAATTAGATTATCAAATACACGGTGACGATATGCAGACCGTTGAAATTGAATTGGATGGAAATGAAACCGTAATTGCAGAAGCCGGTGCCATGAATTGGATGGATGATGGAGTTGATTTTGAAGCCAAATTGGGCGATGGATCAAAGCCTGATCAAGGGTTTTTCGGAAAATTAGTTTCAGCAGGTGCTCGAGCATTTACGGGTGAATCTATTTTTATGACGCATTTTACGAACGTAATGGGGGGTAAACGTAAAGTGGCTTTCGCAGCTCCATATCCCGGTAAAATTGTTTCGCTAGATTTAATGGAAATTGGTGGAAGTATCACTTGTCAGAAGGATGCTTTTTTATGTGCTGCAAAAGGCACTGAAGTAACGATTACTTTCAATAAAAAACTAGGTGCAGGTTTTTTTGGTGGAGAAGGATTTATTCTTCAAAAATTGAAAGGTGATGGAAAAGCATTTTTACATGCAGGAGGAACTATCGTTAAGAAACAACTCAATGGTGAGACCTTAAAAGTGGATACAGGCTGTATCGTTGCTTTTTCTCCTGGTATCGATTATGACATTCAGAGAGCAGGTGGATTAAAATCTATGTTTTTTGGAGGCGAAGGATTGTTCTTGGCGACATTGAGAGGACATGGAACAGTTTACTTACAATCACTTCCATTTTCTAGAATGGCAGATAGAATTTTAAAACATGCGCCTTCAGCGGGTGGCAGAGATAAAGGTGAAGGTTCTGTTCTAGGTGGACTGGGTAGAATGATAGATGGGAACTAGGCTGGTAGAAATTGAATAACTAACTTCGCAAGCGTGAAAGAAACCCAACAAAGCACAGATTTAATTGAGCTAACAACTCGTTTTATAAACAGTACCGGAGGTCACGTATTTCTAACTGGGAAAGCAGGCACGGGGAAAACAACTTTCCTGAGAACTCTTGCTAGTAAGACGCACAAAAATTTTGTTGTTGTTGCTCCCACTGGAATTGCTGCTCTAAATGCTGAAGGAGTTACCATCCATTCTCAATTTTTATTTCCATTTGGAAGTTTTATACCTGATCGCTCACCTGATGGAAGTTTTGGACAAGATGCTCGCTTTTTTACTCAACACACCTTGGCAAGAAAGCATCCGCTAAATTCAATGCGCAAACAAGTCCTCCGCGCTGCCGATCTATTAATTATTGATGAAGTGAGTATGCTTCGTGCTGATTTATTAGATGCTATTGATTACCGAATGCGCAGTGTAAAGTCAAATTTCAACCGAAGTTTTGGAGGTGTTCAGGTATTGTTTATTGGAGATTTGTATCAATTGCCACCTATCGTAAACCAAAACGAATGGAATGTATTGAAGAACTATTATAAAAGCATGCACTTTTTTGAAGCACATGCCTTGAAACATGACCCTCCAACTTACATTGAATTGGATAAAATTTTTCGTCAAGATGATCAAGATTTTATTAGAATATTAAATAACCTTCGGAATAATTGTGCAACTGAATCGGATATCAATGAGCTCAATAAGTTTGTGAAAACGGAAAAGCAAATTGATAAAATGGAGGGCGTTATAACCCTTACTACGCACAACAATAAAGCCGACCAGATTAACAGAAAACAGCTCCAAGATTTAAAAGAAAAGCTATTTCTATTCAAAGCCAAAGTCTCGAGAGATTTTCCAGAGCACATTTATCCCGTAGCCCAAGAATTAGAATTGAAAGTAGGTACTCAGGTTATGTTTATTAAAAACGATACCAGTGCAGATAAACGCTATTTCAATGGTAAAATCGCTCGAGTTTCAACCCTAACTAAGGATGAAATTAAAGTAATATTAGATGGCGAAAAAGTGGAATATTTGCTACAGACCGAGGAGTGGGAGAACAAAAAGTATACAATCAATCCAAGCAATAAAGAATTAGAAGAAGAGGTGGTCGGAACTTTCACTCAATATCCAATAAAACTGGCGTGGGCAGTTACCGTGCATAAAAGCCAAGGACTAACTTTCGAAAAGGCCATCATTGATGTTGGGCAGGCTTTCGCTGCTGGGCAAGTTTATGTTGCTCTAAGTAGACTTAGAAGTTTGAAAGGGTTAGTGCTGAGAAGCCCTATAAACAATAGCGTGGTTGTTACCGATAAGGAGGTTAATAGCTATGTGGAGGTTCAAGAAAAACCGTCAGAACTAGGAAAGACATTGGAGATTGAGCAAAGCCGATATTTAGAGCGTGTTTTACTCAATTCTTTTGATTTTGAACCAATTGAAAAGGTGCTGGAATATCAACTGCGAAATGCAAAAACTTCTTTGGAGTTTGAATTGGATAGCTTGCGGACAACTTTACCCAAAATCCAAAGTGATTTTATTGGTCAAAAAGAAATCTCGAGAAAATTTAAATCCCAAATTTCTAGAATCCTTCAGTCCGAAGACCATAAAGTGCTCATGGATCGATTGGAAAAAGGGAGTAACTACTTCCTAGATTTTTTGAGCGAGGTTCAAAAAACTTTACTCAATCACTTGGCAGAAGTCGAGCAATTGGCAAAAGCTAAAACCTATCGAACTTTTCTAGAAGAATTGGATCAATTGATAATGAAGACCATTTCAGAAATTGAAAAGGCCGCCATGATGGCACATTGTGTATATACCAAACAACCAATACCTAAAGAATCACCACATGGAAAGAAGCGCATTGATAAAAGGAAATCAATTTTAGAGGCAGCGCGACAAAAAGCAGCTACTAATCCGGATTTGCAAAAAACAAAAACAGGTAAAAAACGAAAAAAACCACTAGTTGTTGATGGCGAAAAGCCTCAAAAAGCAGAAAAGGGAAGTACCTATAAAGAATCCTACGAATTGCTCCAAAGTGGAATGTCAGTTGCTGAAGTTGCAAAAAAACGAGATTTGGTTGCAGGAACTATTGAAGGCCATGTTGCTAAGGGGATTGAAGCAGGTGTGTTGAAGCTAGAAGACCACATGGACAAAAATGAAATTGAGATTTTGAGTCTAGCTATCAAAAAAGCAAAAAGCGGAAGCGCTGGAATTTTTGCTGCTTTTAAAGGAAAATACTCTTACGGTAAGATTAGAATGGTGCAGGCGAGCTTGAAGGATTCTGATAGTTAATTATGCGATATTTGTAAACTGAACTATTTATTACTTCATGAATAAGCTGTTTTATTTACTGGTCACTTTTTTCTTGATCAATTATTGTGCGTTTTTATCTGCGCAAACAGGGCCGGGAGGTATAAATTCAACGAGTTCGTTGAGTATGTGGTTAAAAGCAGATGATTTAAACTTAACGGACGGAGCGGCTGTTTCTGCTTGGGACGATGCAACATCAAATGGGAATGATGCGGGTCAAAGTAGTTCTGGTAAACAACCTAGCTACGTAGCTTCCAGTTTGTTGAATGGTATGCCTGCAGTTTCGTTCTCCGGTGGTACGAGTAATACGACCTCAGACAATTTGGAAGTAGCTGATAATTCAAATTTGGATAATAGTCAAGGCCTTACTTTTTATTCCGTTTTACGTTTAAATAGTGTCGGCTCTCCTAATGTGCAGGCCATATTGGGTAAGAGAATTAGTTCTGGAACATCTTCTGAATGGGCCTATACTTGGTATTTCTACACTTCAAATCGTTTGTATCTTGATTTAAACTCCCAAAACAACCGTTTTGGAACCCCTAGTGGCTATAGTAATAACACGAATTATCTATTGAATATGAGCTTTGATGGTTACCGATCTGCTGCAAATAGAGCTAGAATATATACCCACGGATCATTATCGACAACAGCAACTGAATCTAGTACTTCTATTGTAAATATTGGCCAACCGCTTATAATAGGTACGATGAACCCAAATTATGGCAAATACTTCTCGGGATTAATGGGAGAAATTATGGTTTTTAACGATACCCTTAGCACTACTCAGAGAATAATAGTGGATAATTATTTGTCGGCTAAGTACAATACTGCCTTGAATAGCAACGATCTCTATACTCATGACAATTCGGGAAATGGAGATTTCGACTTTGATTTAGCGGGCATTGGTCAAAACTCGGATGGTACGAGTAATACAGATGCGCAAGGAACAGGAATCGTTCGCATTAATAGTGCAAGTAATTTTGGCTCAGGAGAATGGTTGTTTTGGGGGCATGATGGCGCTGCATTAGATTCATGGTCGGTTGTTGATACACCAGTTAATGTGCAAGCTAGAGTTGCTAGAGTTTGGCGAGTAGATCAAACCGGTGATGTAGGAACTGTTTCACTTTCTTTTGATTTAAGCGATGTGGCAGGATCTGTTACAAGCTCTGATTTGCGCTTGTTAATTGATACGGATAACGATGGTGTTTTTTCTGACGAAACTGTTGTTGGTGGAGGTGTAATTTCTGGGGCGACTAATACAAGTGGAAATGTCTACCAATGGACAGGAGTAGCTATAGACGATAACGATCGATTTACAATTGGTTCGATAAACGAATCTCAAACACCGCTTCCGGTTGATTTGGTGAAATTTGAGGCAATTCCTAACGCAGATAAAAAGGAAGTTCATTTGCTTTGGATAACGGCTTCAGAAATCAATAACGATTATTTTAAGGTAGAGAAAACCGAAGACCTTTCTGAGTTTGAATTGATTGAAGTTGTGCCTGGAGCGGGAACTAGTAATGAAAAACACGAATACGAAGTTACTGATTATCATCCCAATACTCATTTGAGTTATTACCGCTTGTCTCAAGTAGATTTTGATGGCAATGAAACCAAATTCCCAATGGAAAAAGTTGAATTTGAAAACAAGACTTCTTTCGAAATGAAGTTGTACCCAAATCCTTTAGCTGCTGGTCAAAAACTGCAAGTCAAAATCCCTAAATTAGACCAAGGAGCGCATAGCCTTTTGGTAAATGACCTTATTGGAAAAAGTCATGCCGTTAATATCACTTCGATTAATATGGGCGATTACGAATTATTGGAAGTAGAATTCGACCAGAATTTGTCACGAGGAGTTTATTTGGTTCAGTATGAACTTAACGGTAAAACGGAGACCTATCAGTTATTGGTGGAGTAGGTGTTGATGTGGTTTTACCTACTTTTGAACGGTGACTATACTTTCAAGGATATATAAACTGAGCGGCCGACCAGTGCCTTATTATGCGAATTATTCGATTCTGAAAATCATGTGGATTCCTATTCGTAAGTACATTAATGTTGTTTTTATTCCCAATGTACCGTTCAGTGGTCTGCGCATAAGATTGTATAGAATGATTGGTTTTAAAATTGGGAAAAACGTTTTTATTGGAATGAAATGTTATTTGGACGATTTGGAACCTTCAAATACAAGTATAGGTAACAACGTTACCATATCTTACGGTTGTTATTTTTCTATGCATGGTAAAGGTCAAACTAGAACGCATATAGAAATTAAAGATGGCGCTTATATAGGTATGCGAGCGACACTAATGGCTAAAAAAGCTGGACTAGTTATCGGCGAAAAAGCGATTGTAGGGGCTGGTAGTGTAGTCGTAAAGCATGTATTGCCAAATACAACTGTGGTAGGAGTGCCCGCAAAAGAGGTGGGTGAAAAAAATAAAAGTTAACCCCTTCTCAAATCGGAACCATAACTCGGCGTAGTTTGCAACTACGCCGATAGATTATTACAATCAATGCATTGATTACATTTTAGAATAAAAAGCGTAGTTGAAAACTACGCTTAGGTGGGGAGACTATGAATTGCTTGAAGTTGAGTTTGATCAAAACCTATCGTCAGGTATTTATCTTATTCAATACGAATTGAATGGGAAAACAGAGACCTACCGATTGAAGGTGGAGTAGTTTATAAATTTTAATCCTCCCTCAACTTCACCATTTCCAACCGTTCAATTTTTTCTACATCAACGGTAATGTGCCCGAACTCTTCGCTTACCCTGCCTCGTATTTTGTAGCAACCCGGAGCCGAAACCCTATTTTTATCAAACACATTGGGGAAAATCACAGTGTCTATCCAATCGCCTTTTTGATCTACAAAAGTTCCAAATTGCATAATTTGATGGTTGCTCGTTTTTGTAGACTTTACAGTTACTCGGTAACCAGCGAGGTCTACTGTTTTTCCAATTAGTTTAGGTAGTTCTGAAGCAGCTAAAGTTGGCAGCTGGCTTTGGTCGGCAATCAAACTAAATGGGCTCACCGTTACCGGAAAACCTAAGAGTTCCATTTCGTCGTAAGCGTCTTCTACTTGTGTGTGAATCAGTTCGGGGAGTTTCCAACTTTTGGGTTCTATCCGAAACAAATTGCTTTTTTCCCGAGTCTCTGGAGTTTTAGAAAGCAAGAAATGTGCATCCCACATCAGTTTCTTTTTGTTGGGCTCAAAACAGCGAAAGCATCCCAGTCGAATAAGTATTATAATCTGTTCCAAACTGATTTCGGGCAAACGATCTACAAAGTCTCTGAAGGATAAAAAAGGTCCTTCATCCCGCCGTGATTTTAGAATGCGATATACGTTTTCATTTCCAAATCCACCATTGATAAACACTAAACCCAAGTGTATGGTTTTGCCCGATAAAGTCGCCTTAAGATCACTGTTGTTTACACAAGGCAAAGCAATAGTTCCGCCTTTCATTCGGGCGGTGTGGGCGTAGAATTCCATGGAGTAAAAACCACCACCATTGTTTAGGGTAGCGGTGAGGTATTCCAGTGGGTAATAAGCGTGAATGTACAGGGCTTGAAAACTCTCCACAGCATAACTCGCTGAATGCCCTTTGGAAAAGGCATAATTGGCAAAACTCTCTATCTGATGCCAAATGTCTTGAACCGTTTTTTCAGCGTAGCCTTTTTGATGGCAATTGTCAAAAAATCGTTGTTCGACCTGTGCAAATTCGGTACGTTCTCTAAACTTCCAGGACATACCTCGTCTTAGGATGTCGGCCTCAGCCAAAGTGAGTCCAGCAAAAAAGTGCGCTACTTTTATCACATCTTCTTGGTAGACCATTACACCGTAAGTTTCTTCCAATAATTTGTAGAGTTCGGGCAAAGCTTTTTGGGCGTTATTTCGCCGTTCTTCGTCTTGAAACCGAACAATGTATTCGCGCATCATTCCGCTTTTAGAAACCCCAGGTCGAATGATAGAACTCGCGGCAACCAGTCGTGTATAATCCTCTGCTTTTAGTTTGGTAAGTAACATACGCATGGCTGGAGATTCTACATAAAAACACCCCGTTAAATCTCCCTGTCGCAATAGCTCTTTTACCTTGGGATCACTTTTCAGCATATCGATATCGTCTATGTCTATCGTTATGCCGTGGTTCTGTTTTACATACACCAAAGCATCTTTTATTTTCCCCAATCCGCGCTGACTCAGGATATCGTATTTGTATAAACCAATGTCCTCGGCAATCTGCATATCGAAGTGTGTAGTCGGAAAATTTTTGGGTGGTAAAGTAGTAGAGGAGTAGTAATGAATGGGTTCTTCAGAAATAAGAATTCCGCTAGAGTGAATACTCAAATGACTTGGAAAACCAGCGATGTAAGTACTGTATTTCTGAACCAATTGACCGTAAGTATCGCTAGCGTATTGAGAGGCACGTTGTAGGCTTTTGATTTCTTCATCGGGCAGGCCAAAGACTTTACCCAATTCTCGAATAACTGCTTTTCGCTGAAAGGTTTGATAAGAACCCAATAAAGCGACTTTATCCCAACCGTAAGTATCGAAGAGGTACTTGGTAATATCATCTCTATCGGTCCATGAAAAATCTACATCAAAGTCAGGCGGACTGTTTCTATAAGGGTTTATAAATCGCTCGAAATACAAGTCTAAATCAATGGGGTCAACATTGGTAATGCGGAGTAGGTAAGCCACCAGACTATTAGCTCCACTTCCTCTACCTACATAGCAGTAGCCTTTTCGTTGGGCGTAACACACCAAGTCCCAATTGATCAAGAAATAGGCGCAAAAATCACATTGTTCAATGAGTTTAAGTTCGGTGTCAAGGCGTTTTAGAATAACGTCATTTACCGTTTTGAATCGGTATTCTAATCCTTGGTGACTCAGGTCAGTGAGTAGTTTTATATCCTCTTCTTTACTTTGGGTAAAACACAGTTTGTTTTTTGGCTGTTTGAAACTGTACTTGACTTTGCAGCTCTTCAATAGTTTTTTTGTGTTCTTCAGAATTTGAGGAAACTGCTCATAGAGTTCCTTGATTTCTACTGCACTTCGGTATTTATTATCTGGATTTCCTTGGCGAATAGGAGGAAGTTTACTCAACAACATGTTTTCTCCAATGGCGCGCAACAATCGGTGGGTGTTGTAATCTCTTTTGGTTCGAAAGGTAGCGGTGCAGAGTACTACCAGTTTCTCTTGATGGTGTTTCCAATCCTTTTGTTTAGTGGTGTTTTTTAAATCGGATGGACTAATGCCAATAAACTCGTGCTCTTTTAAGTAATTAGGATGCGGAGCAAAAGCCAATGGATAGATGATATAAGCATTATCGAAATTTGGAGCAATAGGATCTATGGGTAGTTTTTGCTCTAAATGGTGAGAGAGGTGTTCGTTGAGTTCGAAGAAGCCTTTTTTGTTTTTAGCAATGCCAATGTATTGTTGGTGTACACCATTTCTAAAATCAATACCAATGTTTGCTTTTATGCCGTATTCTTCTGCGCGCATCAAAAACCGAAAGGTTTCAGAGGTATTGTTGATGTCCGTAATCACAAAGTTAGCGTGGCCCAAATCCTTTATGGTTTGCAATACATCTTCTACCGATAGGCAACCGTAATTCAGACTATAATAGCTATGACAGTTTAGTAACATGGGCTGCTATGCATTTGAAACGAGTTTGAGGAAAAAAGTGTCAGTTCGAGTGGTCCGCGTCGGCGGATTGTATCGAGAACAACTTTTTGACTTCCAATATTGACTTTCAGCATGCCTTCTAATATTCTTAAGCCCTTCGGTGTGCTGGAATTACATTTGGCTGACCATTGAATGGGTTTCGCCTTCCAATACCTTTAGAACCCATACCAACGGCTCGCTTTACGGCATCTTGTCCATATTTATTACGCATAGCGTCCATGGCTTGATAAAGGCGAACCATTTCCTCATTATCCTCAAACAAATTGATTTGATAACCACCACCTACGAGTTTACTGTAGCGCACACCAATCAATCGAATAAGCATACGACGAGCGTAGAGAATTTTGAAAAGCTCCTGCACAGTATTTATCAGTTTATGATCAACCGAAGTGTATGGGACATGCAACTGTCGAGTAACGGTGGTAAAGTCTGAGTAGCGAATTTTTACCGTTACGCAACCCGTAAGTTTGTTTCCATTGCGCAATTGGTAGGCTAAATTTTCGGACATAGCAGTAATTATACTTTTGAGTTTTACGACGTCAGTAGTGTCTCTTTCAAATGTTCGTTCGATAGAAATGGACTTGCGTTCGTGGTAGGTGATAATGGGAGAATTATCAATTCCCTGTGCTTTTTTCCAAAGAGAAATCCCGTTTTTGCCTAGCACACGTTCCATAAGTTCGCAGGGCATGTCTTGTACGGTTTTAATTTTCTGAACCCCCATTTGCTGTAACTTCAAAGAGGTTTTTTCGCCCACCATAGGCATTTTTCGAATGGCAAGTGGAGCCATAAAAGCTTTCTCTTCTCCGTGTGGTACCTGAATGTGATTGTTCGGTTTTGCTTCGTTAGTGCCAATTTTGGCCGTTGTTTTTCCGGTAGAAAGCCCAAAAGAAATAGGCAATCCACTTTCTTTTATAATGCGCTCTCTAAGTTCTTTAGCCCATACATAAGTGCCGTAAAAACGGTCCATTCCCGTAGTATCAACATAGAATTCGTCGATAGATGCTTTCTCAAACATAGGACTCGTATCCTTTATAATGTCGGTAACCACATCGGAGTATTTGCTGTAGGTACTGCTGTTGCCTCTAATTATAACTGCCTCTGGGCAAAGCTGTCGAGCCATACGCATGGGCATGGCCGAGTGTATTCCAAAAGAACGTGCCTCGTAACTACAGGATGCTACCACACCGCGATTTGATGTGCCGCCAATGAGTACAGGTCTGTTGTTTAAGCTGCTGTCTAATAGTCGTTCGCAAGAGACAAAAAAACTGTCTAAGTCAAGGTGTAATATAGATTTCATTATTTGTGTCGAAATAATCGTCAATAATTTGCCTATAATTTAGACAATATTATATTTGTGGAGATGAATTGTTGATAAAATTTAGGGTTGGTTTTAGGGTTGATTTCCATTTTTAGATTCCCGATTCCGCTCTGCTACTTGGGAATAGCGAAAAGAGCACGAATTACTAATAACAGCGTCATTCCCGTGAAAACGGGAATCTATTCAAGTCAGATAAAGCAGAATAATCATGAAAAAAGAACAAAAAGAATCGTTGGTATTTGGAAGTAATCTGAATTTTTTACGAACTCGAAAAAAGTTATCTCAAACTCAGTTGGCTGTTGATTTAGAGATAAAACGGACCAGTCTAATTGGTTACGAAAAAGGTGTACAGCCACCCTTTAAAGTATTGCTACAACTAGCCGATTATTTTGGAATATCGATAGATGCCCTAATGCGCTACAACTTGAGCAAGCTCGGCGAATTTGAATTGTCGAGAATAGATCAAGGGTTCGATGTAGATATTACAGGAAGTAAATTGCGATTATTGGTAACCACCACCGATAAAAAAGGAAAAGAAAACATTGAACTGGTAAAACAAAAGGCTCAAGCAGGTTACGCCGCAGGCTATAACGATCCCGGTTTTATTGAGAGTCTTCCCAAGTTTCAGTTGCCCTTTTTATCGAGAAACAAAACTTATCGATGTTTTCAGATTGATGGAGATTCTATGCCACCAGTAGCAAATGGTTCATGGGTAACTGCTTCGTTTGTGGAGGATTGGACTAAATTGAAAAGCGGAACTCCCTATGTTGTAGTTACCAAAGACGACGGGGTGGTGTTTAAGTTGGTATACAATAAAATAGAGGAGGAACAATCGCTTTTATTGGTTTCAACTAATAGGCTTTATGAACCCTACTTAGTTTCGGTAAATTCCATTGCTGAGGTCTGGAAGTTTGAGACTTTCAATGGGTTTGAGGTTTAAATAGAGACTTATTAGAGCTCAATAGGAGCGATTTCAATTCTAAATAGGAGTCGAAGTTTTAGTTACTGAAGATGAAGACTCATAATAAAATACCAACTCTTCTATAGTATAGATTAACTTAAAAAACCATGAGAACTTAAGGCTTTTAAGAAACTATTGCTAATTACAATATTATCGATCTCCACAATAGTCAACCAGAAACTAGCTAAGTTAACTACAATTAATGTGACAACTGAAATGATGCCAAAAGTAAAGTAGCGTTTAAGCTGCTTGCTTATTTCTATACTTCAAAATTGGATCAAGTTTTTTCAGCTTAATAATACCAACTTTATGTAAGCCTAGCATCAATATGTACATAGGGTCAATTTCATGCCACCTTTGGCCACCAAAATTAGCGCTACCACCTAATTTATGATGGTTGTTGTGATAGCTTTCTCCCCACATTAAAAAGTCGAAGGGTAATAAGTTTTTCGAAGTATCACTTACTTTGAAATTTGTGTATCCCCAAACATGTGCTCCCCAATTAATAATTGCACCATGAACAGGAGACATCAAAAACTGAACGGGTAATAGAGCCCACAACCATAACATATCACTAGGAACAAAATACCAGTAAAAACCAACGTATATTGCGCCCCAAAAAAGTCTTGAAGGCCAGCTTCTTGCAAAATTGTCAAAAGCCCACCATTCTGGAACCCCTTTTGTAAAACGTTCTTCAACTTCAACTCGTTTATTGGATAAGTCAGAATAAATACTTTTTGTTCTCCACATCATTGCAAATATATTTTTGTCATATTGCGGTGAATGAGGGTCTTTTTCTGTATCAGGCCAAGCGTGATGTTGTCGGTGCATTACACCGTAACCATAAGGGCTTAAGTAATTTGAGCCCATAAATACCCAAGATAAAATGAAGAATACCTTTTCCATAACAGGAGAAAGTTCGTACTGAGCATGAGCCGCATATCTGTGATGAAACATTGACTGAAATAGTAAGGAACCATACCAGTGAACAACGAAGAAAATAATAATATATACCATGTTTTAAAGTGTAGATTTCAAAATACAAAAATAGACCTAATTTAGTCTGCTTCTATGACCATTATCAGTATGAAAGGTTTATAGTACCGTTTATAAATCGAAAGCTACCCTTCAAAAATTTGCGGGGCTAATCGGATTTGAATTCCCAACCCCTTGGCAAATAGATTGTTTATTAGATACAATGAATGGTCAAAAACATAAAAAGATTTTTCGGGTATGGCTAAATGAGACAACCACAATTTTGGTTCGATCGAAAGTAAAAGCTTTACTCTGGATTAAACGTTACCCTGATGCTAAATTGGTAGGATAAGAAAAGGAGGCGTGTTATCAAGTTAATCTCCTTCTTTGATAGCCTCCTTTTCCCTCCAATTGTATACATCTTCTCTGTTATTTGGTCTTTCTTTTCCCCTCCATTCAAATTTCTTTAAATACTGCATTCTTGGAGTAATATCTTTTATTGGATATAATGTTGCTGTAGGATTTTGATTTAAAATAATTTCTTCTACCGTACTGCTATCCAGTAATATGGTCATGAATTCTGCATTTGCTTTGTTCATTCCAATATATCCTGAAGTATCTTCTTTTGCCCAATATATAGCGATTCCACTGTGGCGAACAAATACCTTTCTTAACGCATTGGTGTCAAAAATACCTATCATACTATCTCCTTTAATTTGATTGTACATTGTATAACGCACGGTACTGTCTTCTAATGAGTTAATAAAAGCATTGTCATTCATAACCATTCTGTCTAGCCTGCCTTCAGTTCTGAAAATTTGAATAAAATCGGCTGTAATTTGGTTTGCATCAGACCACAGAATAGGGTCGTAGAATAAAACGATGCTTGAATCTTCGTCTCTAAACACTAAGGAATCACACTTACCTTGCATATCAGATTTGTAAAATTGAGCTTTTCTATGGGCTCTTATTCGCCTAAATTGCCGCGTAGAGTCAAACTCTGAGTACAAGGTGTCTGCATGAAGAAATAAACTGTCGTCATCAAAAATTTGAGTCATTAAAGGCATGCCAATTACAAGGGTTGTGCTGTCTTTTTGGTTGTGCAATACGTAATCGCCCTGAACAATAAACTCATTTATAGTATCCAACATAGTTACGTTGCAAAACATTTCAGCTAAATCAGTTTTTTGATTGTACAGTATGCTATCTCCCCAAATTTGTTGGTCATCGGTTATGATGAAACTGTTTTTAGTGAATTCTGACTCCCCCGACTTATTGTTCGTCCATCCTTTTTCAGTATAAATTCGATTGGCATCACTGGTAATTGTCGTGGGCCCAAAAAATTTGGTTCTTTCGGTGCGTGTATTGTGGTGCATGGTGTCCGATTCGATATTGTAATCTTCAGATCGCAAACGGACAGAATCTTTAAAATGAATTTCGTTTGTAGTATTGTAAAAATGACCAATTTGACTCGTTAAGGTATCCTTATTGTCGTTTAAGTATATGACCCCACCATTCCAATAGTACCCATAGTCTTTCAATCGATCATAATCTAAAAAGCGCGTACTGAGTTCCATATCGTCAGTAATCACTTTTACTTTTCCCCGAACCTCAGTTAGTCGTGTCTCGCCATTATATTTAAGAGAATCGCCAAATAATTCCATTCCACCTTCTTTGTCAGTAATGTGCACTCGGCTATAAGCTTTCATTGAATTGGTTGAGCTATATACGAATGCTGAATCACAAGTCATTATGGTTTTGTCATACTTGATCCTGACATCACCAATTAAACGCTTGGCTTTTACTCCATTTTCTTCATCGAAAAAAAGATCATTTGCATGAAGGATTTCGATTTTTGATTTTTTCTTTTTTTCTTTTTTGACTTTTTTTGTTTGTCCGTATGCAAAGCCCCCTATGACGATAAGTATCAATAAAGCAAAAAGCCTCCAAGAATAAGTTCTGGAGGCTTTTAAATTTAATATGTTGAAATTAAACTCCAACAGCTTCTCTTATAAGAGTTTGAGAACGGTCTGGGCCGACAGAAACTATGGCAATTGGAGTTTCCAATGCCTTTTCTAAATAGTCTACATAATTACTTAAGGTCTCAGGCAATTCATCGGCCGACTTCAGCCCAGTTAAATCTTCTTTCCAGCCAGTAACCGACTCATATACAGGCTCTAATTCACCTTCTTCAACTCCATATGGTAAATAGTCAATAGTTTCACCACGGTAATTGTAATGTGTACAAACTTCAATAGTATCAAACCCACTTAACACGTCGGCTTTAGTCATAATAAGTTTAGTTACTCCATTTAGCATTATAGCGTACTTTAATGCAGGTAAATCCAGCCAACCACATCTTCTAGGCCTTCCAGTTGTAGCTCCAAATTCATGACCCGCGGCTCTAATTCTTTCACCTACTTCATCTTCTAATTCGGTAGGGAAGGGGCCTGAACCAACCCGTGTACAATAGGCTTTGAATATCCCAAATACATCGTTTATTTTGTTAGGTGCAATGCCAAGTCCAGTGCAGGCTCCAGCACAAATGGTATTCGAGCTTGTAACAAAAGGGTATGATCCAAAATCAATATCTAAGAGAGAACCTTGCGCACCTTCAGCCAAAACTGCTTGTCCATTCTTTACGCAAGCATTTATATAGTGCTCACTATCAATCAATACAAGATTTCTCATTTCCTCAATCGTACTCATCCATTCTTTTTCCAGCGCATCTAATTCGTGCGTGTCAAAGTTGAAATTGCCTAACAATTGAAGGTGTTTTTCTTTTAATCGATTATAGCGCTCGCTAAAATCAGCAGCTTCGATATCTCCAACTCTAAGTCCATTTCGGCCGGTTTTATCCATGTAAGTTGGGCCTATTCCTTTTAAAGTTGAACCTATTTTGTCCTTTCCTTTTGCTTTTTCTGAAGCCGCATCAAGTAATTTATGCGTAGGTAAAATTAAATGCGCTTTTCTTGAAACCTTTAGCACCTCATTTACTTTAACACCAAATGGAATAAGTGCATCCAATTCTTTTTTCAAAATGACAGGGTCTATTACAACTCCATTCCCAATTACATTTTGTGTGTTTTCTCTAAAAATTCCTGATGGGATAGTGTGCAAGACGTGTTTAATTCCTTCAAATTCAAGCGTATGACCTGCATTTGGGCCACCTTGAAAACGGGCTATAACATCATATTTTGGAGTCAGAACGTCAACAATTTTTCCTTTGCCTTCATCTCCCCATTGCAATCCAAGCAATACATCTACTTTCATCTTAAAATCAGTTGCTGTTTTGTTTATTTACTAGAACAATTATCGTTACAACGCGCATAAAAATTCAGTGAATGGTGTAAAATTTTCACGTCGAGTTGAGCTTCTAAAGTCGATTTTATTTGTTGGATTCTTGGGTCACAAAACTCAATTACTTTACCACAATTGGTGCAAACGATGTGATCGTGTTGTCTGTACCCATGTGATTTTTCATATTGTGATATATTTTGGCCAAACTGATGCTTGCGAATTAAGTTACAAGCCATAAGAAGGTCAATGGTATTGTACAAAGTGGCGCGACTCACTCTATACTTTTTATTTTTCATTGATATGTACAGCGTCTCTACATCAAAATGCACGTCGGTTGAGTAGATTTCTTCTAATATGGCGAAACGTTCGGGCGTTTTTCGGTGACCATTTTGCTTTAAAAAGGCGGCGAAAATATTGTGTACTTCTTCAGCTGTTTCAGCCTGCGTCATTGCTGTTTATTAAGATGTAAAAGTACAATAAATTAAAAATGGAATTGGCTTGTGAACGCTCCTGTTAAGTGTTTTTTGAACAGGTTATAAATGAACGTCAATCCGGAATACTTTGTGAACACCATTTACTTTGGTTAGTTCTCTTATTAAGTCGTTAAGGTGATCAATGTCAGTTACATAAGCCATTATTTTACCTTCGAAATAACCATCCAATGATTCGAAGTTTATAGAGCGCATGTTAATGTTTAGGTTTTGGCTCACTTTCATAGTGATATCATTTACCATACCTTTAGAGTCAATGCCCGTTATTTTGATTCCCGAAAGAAATGCAAGTGCTTGCTGGTTGGTCCATTTTGCCTCAATTACTCTGAAGTGTTTATGACTCTGTATTTCAACCGCATTAGGGCAATTTACTCGGTGAATTTCAACTTGATTGTTGTCTCCAATAAATCCAAACACTTTTTCCCCTGGAACGGGATTGCAACAATCTGCTAAATGATAATCAGCAGAGGTTTCTGAATCATCAGTATTGGTAAGTTCAGCTTTTCCACCAATATTGGTAATGATGGTGTTTTTTTTCTTTGAGAAGTTATTTCTAATTAGTCCCTTTTCAATTTTCAGCTTTGAGAGGTTATTTAATTTTAAACGATTACTTTTCACCTGGTAAAAAAGCTCTTCTAAATTCGGTAAATTATAGAAGTAAGCAACCTTATACATGTTTTCTTTAATAGGCTTTATCCCCAATTCCCTAAGCTCTTTTTTAAGAATAGTCTGTCCTAAACCCGATAGCTTCTTCTTTTCGCTTTTTAAAAACGATTTAATTTTTGATTTTGCTTTAGCCGTTTTAGCAAATTTCAGCCAATCCTCTGCAGGACGTCCCTTTCTAGTAGTTATTACTTCAATTTGATCACCAGAATGTAAGGTTTTACTTAACGGAACTAGGCTGTTATTTACTTTAGCTCCAATACAGGTATTTCCTACGTCGGTATGAATTTCATAGGCAAAATCTACTGGTGTGCTTCCGGCTGGAAGAGTAATAGCCTCTCCTTTGGGTGAAAAAACAATTATTTCTTTCTCAAATAAATTGAGCCTAAAGTCATTTAAGAAATCATCAGTGTGTACTTCTTGATTCTCTAGAGATTCACGAATTTTTCCAATCCATTGGTCCACTACATGCTCTTCTTTTTGATCTTTATATTTCCAATGCGCCGCGTAGCCGTTTTCAGAAATATCATTCATTCGTTCACTTCGAATTTGAACTTCTACCCATTTTCCACTAGGAGACATAACAGTGATGTGCAAACTCTCATATCCGTTTGCTTTAGGTGTCGAAATCCAATCCCTTAGTCTGTCAGGATTAGGCTTGTAAAAATCAGTTACGATGGAATAGGTTTTCCAAATATCAGCTTTTTCATTTTCAGAGGAAGAATCAATAACTATTCGCACAGCAAGAATATCATATACCTGTTCAAAAGGAATATTCTGTTTTCGCATTTTTTGGAAAATGGAATGAATAGATTTTGTTCGACCAACAATTTGATAATTTAAACCGGCCTTTTCCAATCCCCTTTCAATGGGTAGTGAAAAACGATTTAGAAATCGCGTTCTTACAGCTTTCGACTTTTGTAATTTATCTTTTAATTCATTAAAAATATTCGGTTCTAAGAATTTCAGACTCAAATCTTCCATTTCAGATTTGACGTTATAAAGGCCTAAACGATGTGCCAAAGGAGCGTACAAAAACATTGTTTCTGACGCGATTTTTCGAGATTTGTCTTCACGCATTGAACCCAAGGTTCTCATGTTGTGAAGTCTATCTGCAAGTTTTATTAGAATTACCCTAACATCTTGTGCAAGAGTAAGAATTAGCTTTTTGAAATTCTCAGCCTGGAGGTTTGTGTTTTGATCAAAGATCTCTGAGATTTTGGTTAGGCCATCAATTATAGTAGCCACCTTTTTTCCGAAAAGGTCCTCCATGTCTTGAATGGTCATATTGGAGTCTTCAACAACGTCATGCAGCAGAGCGCAAACAATACCTACTGAATCTGCACCAATTTCTACTTTGGCAATTTTAGCAACAGCTAATGGGTGGAAAATATAGAGCTCTCCAGATTTACGCCGGACTCCTCTGTGAGCCTCTAGGGCAACTTCAAAGGCTTTTCGAATTTCTTCTGTATCCTCTTCAGTTATTTCATAACTAATCGTTTTGAGTAGTTGCCGATATTCTCTGAGAATCGACGACTTTTCTTTTCGTTCTAATTCTTCTAAATAGTCGCTATCAGACCAATCCATAAGTGAAATGTAAGTCTTAGTTAGCGGGTAAGATTTTAGTGCGAACCTCTCCAAAACCTACACGAACCGATTCGTTCTGGCAATAGCCTCGTTCAATAACAGTATCCCCATCCAGCAGGAATTTCCGCTCGCTACCATCACTCAAAGTAATTGGTTTAGTTCCTTTCCAAGAAAGTTCTAACATAGAACCATAAGAATCTGGTGTTGGACCAGAAATAGTTCCTGAGCCCATTAAGTCTCCACACATTATATTACAACCATTTACCGAATGATGGGCCAATTGTTGACTTTGGTTCCAATACATGTGCTTGTAATTACTTTTAGAAACGCAGTTTTCCTCACCATTTTCAGGTTGTATATACATTTCAAGTTTGATGTCAAAGCTCTTTTTTCCAGAGTACTGCAGATATTCAAATGGTTTTGGGTTTTGAGCTGGAGTTTCACAGCGAAACGGCTCCAAAGCATCCATAGTAACGATCCAGGGGGACATGCTTGAAGCGAAGTTTTTTGCCAAAAAGGGGCCAAGGGGGACATACTCCCATTTCTGAATATCTCTTGCGCTCCAATCGTTAAATAAACACATACCAAACATGAAGTCTTCTGCCTCATCTACATCTATTGATTCGCCAAGAGGTTTTCCATTGTAAGTAATAAATGCCATTTCAAGTTCAAAGTCCAGCAGCTTGCATGGGCCAAATGTTGGAGGCTCATCATCCTTTGGTTTTTGCTGCCCTTTGGGACGCACAATTGCCTGTTCTGTGGTTATGATAGAGCTAGCTCTGCCGTGGTAACCAACCGGAATATACAGCCAGTTTGGAAGTAAAGCATTATCTGGATCTCGAAACATGGTACCAACATTAGTTGCATGTTCTTTTGAAGAATAAAAGTCAGTATAATCTCCAATTTTAACTGGTAAATGCATAGTAGCATCGGACTCGTTATCCAGTACTTTTTTCTTTAGGCCATCGTGCCCTTTAATCTCTGTATTGCTAGCCCGCATTAATTGGGAAACTCTATTTCTAACTTTTCTTGTAGTTTCTTTCCCTAATTCCATAAATGGATTTAGAAATTCACTTCCAAAAACATCGGACGAAACATCGGTGCTGTCTAATAAACCAGCGTTAGCCAGTTCATAAAGGTCTATTATTTGGTTGCCGATAGCAATTCCTACTCTCTTGGATTTATTTTTAGTGGAATAAATTCCAAAGGGGAGATTTTGAATTGGGAAATCAGAATTTTCTTCAATTTTAATCCAACTTTTTAAAGATGGGTTATTTGCTTCTATCATTGTGTATGCTGTTATTCTAAATTAATTCGGATGTCGTATACTTTACCTTTGGGTAAAGCGAGTAACTTGTCATCCATTTGTTGATTTCTTTTTTCACTTCCTGCTGAATTGATTCGTTATCGGGATTTTTTACTATTTGGTCAATATAGTCCACCACCTTTATCATATCTGATTTTTTAAGCCCACGAGTAGTAATAGCTGGGGTTCCAATTCTAATACCCGATGTTACAAATGGGCTTTGCGTATCAAATGGAACCATGTTTTTATTTACTGTGATATCTGCTTTCACTAAAGCGTTCTCTGCATCTTTGCCAGTAATATTTTTGTTCCTTAAATCAATCAGCATGCAATGGTTACTTGTTCCACCAGAGATCAAGTGATAATCTCGTTTTACAAATTCATTTGCCATTGCGTTGGCATTTTTGGTGACTTGAACGGTATATTTTAAATAATCGTCTGTAAGCGCCTCTCCAAATGCTACTGCTTTTGCTGCAATAACATGTTCCAACGGCCCTCCCTGTGTGCCAGGGAATACACCAGAATCTAAAAGTGATGAAAATGAGCGTAAATTCCCTTTCATAGTTTTAATTCCAAAAGGATTCTCAAAATCTTTACCCACCATAATAATCCCACCTCTTGGTCCCCGCAAGGTTTTATGAGTTGTGCTGGTAACTACATGGCAATGTTGAATAGGGTCGTTTAATAATCCTTTGGCAATGAGTCCAGCAGGGTGAGAAATATCAGCGAGTAAAATTGCACCAACTGAATCGGCAATTTCTCGAAACCGCTGAAAATCCCAGTCTCTTGAGTACGCAGAGGCTCCAGCAATAATCATTTTAGGTTTTACTTCTTTCGCTTTCGAAGCAACTTTATCCATATCAATGATTCCAGTTTCCTTTTCTACGCCATAAAAATGTGGATCGTAAAGTTTTCCAGAAAAATTTACCGAAGAACCATGAGTAAGATGACCGCCATGAGATAGGTCAAAACCTAAAATACTATCTCCGGTGTTTAAGCAAGCTAGCATTACAGCAGCATTTGCCTGTGCACCAGAGTGCGGTTGAACATTACACCATTCGGCGTTAAAAAGTGTCTTCAAACGATCTCTCGCTGTGTCCTCAATTTGATCAACTATTTCACAACCACCATAATACCTTTTCCCTGGCAGCCCTTCTGCATATTTATTAGTGGCAACAGAACCCATAGCTTTAAGCACTTGTTTGGAAACAAAGTTCTCCGAAGCGATTAGTTCTAAACCATTTTTTTGACGCCGTTTTTCTTGGTTTAGTAAGGAGAAAATATGATTGTCTTTCATTGTAATTCTATTAGATTTTTGACTTCAACAGTCGACATTACGAAGTAATAACATTACTTTGATTTTTTCTAATCAAAACGATATAAAATCACCTCAAATAAAGGAATGAAAGAAAATTTAGCAAAAAAGTTTTTTTCAGCCTCAATTCTAATTATTGTAGTGAGCGTAATTGCTCGCCTTTTTGGATTGGTTAAGGAGATGATTGTAGCCAGTACATTTGGATTATCTACTGAATTAGATGGCTTTTATTTGAGTTTAATGATTCCAGCTTTTCTCATTTCAACAATAACCAATCCTTTGCCATCTGCCTTTATTCCTCGTTATAATCAATTGAAAGGTGAAAGTGAAGAAAATGCAATGAGTTTTTTGAATTCAGTTTCAACCTCTATTTTCACCTTGCTGTTGCTTAGCGCTGGTATTTATTTTCTAGTTCGTCCTGTTTTCATTCAAGTTCTAGGAGGCCAAGATATTCCTGGACAAGATGCGTTTATTTTTAGCGCTATTTTCTCAAGTTTTATTGTAATACAAGGTTTAAGTAACTACTATCTGGCAATTTTAGAAAACCTAAAACTGTTTTTATTTACAGCTCTTGGAGCAATTTTCAGTTCCGCATTTGTAATTGCCTTTCTATTATTTGATAAAAGTATTTTGTCCTTAGCTTTAGGGTTTGTTTTAGGTCCTGCTTTTTATTTATTGATTCAATACGGTGTGCTAAAAAGGAGAATGGCCAACGGTTTTTTTTGGAAGACACCACTTATAAACCTAGACACCATTTTTAAGAGGCAGTATGGGGTTTTATTGCTGGGAAGCTTCCTTATGGGGTCTACTTTTTTAATTGATCAAACAATGGCTTCTTATTTAGGCAAAGAATCTGTTTCGGCTCTAAACTATGGTTTTCGTGTTGTGGCATTATTTACTGGTACAGCTACTTTGGCTATAGGCTCTGTGGCTCTTCCTTTTTTTTCTAACCTAAATATTGAAGGAAGGTTTCGAGAAATGAGAGAACTTTTGACCAAGGTGCTTTGGGTCGTCTTTGGTTCAAGTTTTGTCATTATTTTTTTAATAGGTTTTTTGGGGCAAGATTTAGTAAGCCTTTTATTTGAAAGGGGGAATTTTAGTCCCGAAGATTCGGAAAAAGTTACTGAAATATTTCAATTTTATAGTTTCCAATTGCCTTTTTACGTAGGAGGAATAGTGTTGGTTAGAATAGTTTCAGTAGTTCAAAAAAATCAAGCTATTCTATTAATATCAGCATTGAGTTTTATTTTAAACATTGGACTAAACTTTATCTTTATTGAATATTTGGGTTTAAAGGGCTTAGCTCTTTCTACATCAATTGTTTATTTCATTTCGTTTCTTTTGCTTTGGAGAAAAGTCAAATTAATTTTAAGTACCGATTAAATTATGGATGTTAACCAAGATCAGATATGGGATCACTACCAAAACGAGGCACCGCATTCATTTTCTGGAAGTGATGCTCGAATTAGCTATTTGGTAAATCAAATTCCAAAAGGTGCGAGATGTCTGAACATTGGTGTTGGTAACGGCAATTTTGAAAAATTCGCGTATCAAAAGGGAATAGATATCCATAGTCTTGATCCATCGACCAGATCCATTGAAAATCTGCAAACTTTAATAGAAGAAAAGGCTAAAGTTGGATACAGTCAAGCTATTCCTTTTGGTGATGGTTGTTTTGATGTTGTAATAATGTCTGAGGTGCTAGAACATCTTGAGGATGAAGTATTGATTCAAACTTATTCTGAGGTAAATCGGGTGCTTAAATTAAATGGGAAGTTTATTGGTACGGTGCCAAGTAACGAAGATTTATTATTGAATACTGTAGTTAGTCCAAGTGACGGTTATGTCTTTCATAGATGGGGCCATTTGCAGAGTTTTGATCTAAAACGTTTAGAAAAAGAGCTGAGTATTAACTTTAAAAAAATATTGGTAAAGGAGCTCATTTTTGTAAACTGGAGAACGCTGAATTGGAAGGGTAAAATTATTTCTGGGATGAAGTTATTAACTCATAAATTAGGCTCTTCCGGAACGGGAAGAAATCTTTATTTCGTAGCTACCAAATAGATGACTATCTGCTTCGTTATATCATCACTAAAAGGAGGCGGTGCAGCTCGGGTATTGACGATGCTAGCAAATTGGTTTGTTCAATTTCAAGAAGTTAGTATCATTACTTTTGATAGCTCCGAGTCATTTTACCACCTTAATAAAGAGATTTCAATTCATCATTTGCGTGTTACAGCAGATTCGAGTAATCCCTTATCAGCTATGGTAAAAAATCTAAACCGAGTTCGAGTCTTGCGCACTAAAATCAAATTATTGGCTCCTCAGATGGTCGTTTCTTTTATTACCGAAATGAATGTATTGACCCTTTTAGCAACCAAATTTTTAGCAACTAAAGTTATTATTTCAGAGCGCAGCGACCCAAATAGAAAAAGCCTTTCGAAGATTTGGAGGTTTTTGAGAAAGGTGAGTTATCATAAAGCAGATGCTATGGTTTGTCAGACAAAAAATTCACAACATTTTATTTCCAAACAGTTCGCCAATACTAAATGCGTCACTATCTCGAATCCTGTGCAAATGCCGTTTCCAAAAGCAGATAAAAAAGAAAATTTATTATTTGTGGGCAGGTTCGATAACGATAAGGGGTTTGATATGATACCTTCCATATTGAACGGGTTACAATTGAGAAATTGGACGGTCCAAATCGCGGGCGGTGGAAAAGCATTTGGGCAGGTACAATCTGAAATTGATAAGCTTGGATTATCTGACAAGGTATCTTTTCTAGGGCAATACAAAGAAGTTGATGAACTATACGATGCATCATCCATATTCGTACTTCCCAGCAGGGTAGAGGGGTATCCCAACGCATTAATTGAGGCCATGCATTTTGGCTGCGCTTGTGTGTCTTTTGATTGTGAAAATGGACCAGCAGAAATTATAATTGAGCAAGAAAATGGCTTGTTGGTTGAAGCTGAAAATACCGAGGGCATGTCAAAGGCAATTCAAAAATTAATTGATGATGCTACGTTAAGAAAGAGATTAGGTGTAAACGGGCAAAAGAGTATTAAGCATTTAAGCGTCGATAGCATAGGCGCTCAATGGCAAAAACTAATGACTGAATTTTAATGTGCGGAATAGCTGGTTTTATTGATTTTGGGTTAAATAGTTCAGAAACTATTGCGCAAAAAATGGGTGCCAAAATTCAACACAGAGGCCCAGACAGTTGCGGTAGTTTTTTCGAAAACAACAATTCCTATCAAATAGGATTTGCACATCAGCGTCTTTCAATTATTGATTTATCAAAAGATGGACATCAACCTATGTCTCTGCCTGGTGGAAACCCGTTAACAATTGTATTTAATGGTGAAATTTATAATTACAAAGAGGTTAGAAAAACATTAGAAGCTACTGGCGTAGAGTTTAAAACTAATTCAGATACAGAGGTTATACTCTGTGCCTGGCGGAAATGGGGGAAGGAATGTATAGCGCATTTTAATGGAATGTTTGCATTTGCTGTATTTGATAGTCTAAACCAAAAAGTCACTTTAGTCCGCGATAGAGCTGGGGTTAAGCCATTGTACGTTTATCAGAAAAACGACGTCATTATATTTGGCTCCGAATTAAAGTCCTTGATGGTTCACCCGAAATTTGAAAAAGTAATAGATATTGATGCTACAGCTTTGTTTATGCAATATGGCTACTACCCTGAACCATATACTGTGTTTAAAAACTGTACTAAATTAAAGGCTGCACACACTCTGGAAATAGATTTGAAAAACCAGCAATCAACTTTAAACGAATATTGGAGTTTAACAGAAAAATTTCATTCGAGTGAGAACAGCAACAAAAGCGAAAATGAAATCCTTAATGAATTAGAAGCTTTGATGAAAAGTTCTTTTGAGTATCGCATGGTTTCGGATGTTCCTGTTGGTGTATTTTTAAGTGGTGGTTACGATAGCACTGCTGTTACTGCTTTGCTTCAAGAGTCTGCAAATCAAACGATTAACACCTACACGATTGGTTTTGAAGAAGCAGCATATAATGAGGCCCATCACGCTAAAAAAGTTGCGGAATACTTAGGAACTAATCATACCGAAAGCTATTGTTCGTTTAAAGATGCTATGGCGATTATTCCAAGGTTGCCAGTTATTTATGATGAGCCTTTGGCCGATAGTTCTGCCATTCCAACAACTCTTGTAAGTGAAATAGCAGTAAAAGAGGTTAAGGTGGCATTGAGTTCAGATGGCGGAGATGAATTGTTGTCAGGTTATGGAAAGTATTTGACGACTAAAAAATATGTTGAACAACTGTCTAGATTTTCAGGTTCCAAGCCAATTGAAACTTTATTGAATTTTTTAGATCCTATGCTGCCAAAAAGTAAAATGGGGTTCAATTTTGATCGAAGATATTCTAGAGTAAAAGAATTGATTAACACTGGAGTGAGTCCTTTGAAATCGATGCAGCTGAGTAGTCAAAATTTGATGTCGAAAGAACTCAATAAACTGTTTGTTGCTGAGATTGAAATTCCGTTCTGTAATTTCGAAAAGGTTCTTGACGATTATAGTTCTGGAGACCCATTCAATGCCATGCTCATTGGCGATTACAAAACCTATATGGTTGATGATATATTAACCAAGGTAGATAGAGCGGCCATGTCGGTAGGCCTTGAGGGGCGTGAGCCTCTGTTGGATTATCGTTTGGCTGAATATCTGGCAAGTGTTCCGTATGCTTTGAAAACTAAAGATGGAATACCAAAGTATTTACTGAAAGAAATTTTGCACAAGTATGTTCCCAAAGAAATAATGGATCGACCAAAAATGGGGTTTGCAATTCCGGTAATCAAATGGATGAAAAATGAGCTTCGTGAATTGCTCGAATCTGAGTTGAGTGAAGAACGTGTGAAATCTGCAGGTATTTTCAATTACAGTGAAGTTGAACGTCTCAAGAATAATTATTTAGCGGGTAAAAACGAAGACTTTAATCCCGTTTGGTTTCTATTTATATTTCATCAATGGCACCAACAATGGATGAAATAAAGCAATACGAAAAATTATTTCGAGGACGTAAAGTTCTGTTTATTATGCCTTCATTATCGACAGGTGGAGCTGAGCGAGTGATGGTTACAATAATTAAGCATTTAAATAAAGCTATTTTTACGCCTAAACTTTTGGTGCTCAATAGAGGCGAAAATGATCTTGATTTAGCGGAAATTGGTTGTGAAGTTGAGGTAATTGATTTAAAGCTTAAAAGAGCTCGCTTTGCACCTTTAGCGTTGATATCTGCCATAAAAAAGGAAGAACCGCATACCGTAATTTCAACCTTAGGCTACCTTAATGAAATAATAAGTATCGTTTTACCCTTTTTACCCAAAAAGATGCATTTCATAGCGCGAGAGTCTAGTATTCCATCTTTGAGGAATAATGCAGATTCATTTAGTAAACTGCATCATTGGATATATCAACGATATATGCGGCGTTTTAACACAATTGTTTGCCAGTCTGAGGAAATGTTTGAAGATTTGAAAAAGGTATATGGAATACCAAAAAATCAACTAGTGATTATCGATAATCCCTTAGATCAAGAATATATTCTTCGAAAATCGAAAGAAGAATGTTCTGAATTGAAAGTTGAAGAGCACAATATTTTGGCTGTTGGTTCCCTGAAGGAAGTTAAGAATTACAATTTATTGATAGAAGAAGCTACAGCAAGTAACACAAACAATATGTATTGGATAATTGGGGAAGGTGACGAAAGAGAAAACTTGGAGGCATTAATTTTGGCAAATGGTTTAAAGAGAAGAGTAGTTCTTTTAGGTCATCAAACTAATCCTTGGAAATTTATGGCTAATGCTGATGAATTTTGGCAAAAGAGTCATTGGGAAGGAAATAGTAATGCTAAGAAGGAGTGGGAGTTTCTTAAAAAGAGTGTAACAAATAATCATTTGAAGACTTGAATTCTAAACCAAAATATTTATGCGCTTTTGGCTATCACCGACAAAATTGGATTGCACCTTTAATTGCTTTAGAAGAGGATGTACAATTAGTTTTTGTTTTCCACATTTACAAAGCGGATGAGCAAATTGAAGGCTTGAACGCGAAAATTGTCTATTGGAGTGATTTTTCTTCTGCTCAAGATTTGTTGGATCAAATTAAGCCTCAAAAGGTGATTTTTATGTCCATAGATTCTCCACTTACCATTGCCTTAAATTCTGTTGCCCGAAAAATGCAAATTAGAACCGTTTTTTTGCAACACGGGTTGATGCATTCTTTAAAAATGTATGATGAAGTTCAACGCAGAGGAACTCCTCTTCAGGTCAAAACTCAAGAACCTTCAAAAAATGCGTTAGCCAGACGAAATTTTATTTTGAAGTTTTTTCTTTCTTCATTAAGATTTTACAATCTAAAATTGTTGATTTATCAGTTTAGGTTGAGTTTATTAGAAAGAAAACACTCAAAAGCAATTGCGAAATCCAAGGTGTATTCTGATTTAGTTCTCGCGGATAAATACATAGTTTACACAAGAGAAAATGCGAAAGTGTTGTCTGAAAGAGATAAGGTTTCTGATGAAAAATTGATCCCAGTAGGCATTCCTGAATTCGATATTTTTTTTGAAACGCAAAGCGACACGGAAACATATATTGAGCCTTATATGCTTTTAATTGACTATCCAATGGCTGAGGTAAAAGAGTATAATAATACCGGAGCTGGGTACACTAAAAAGGAAGTCAATAATATGTATTTGGCTTTATCAGACTATGCTAAAGCAAAAGGATGTTCACTGAAAATTAAGCTGCATCCATATTCTTATGAGTCTGAGTTTATGGTTCAGGATAAAAACATAACTTACCTAAGGCATGCAGATACGAAGGATTTAATCTTGAAATCAAAGTTAATTTTTGGTGCTGTTTCTAGTTTAATGCTGCCTGCTTTAGTCTTTAAAGCAGTAGTATTAATCGAGGTATTTGAAAATTCTGACTTTGCACTTAGACTGCAGGAGTTGGGCATGTGCGATAGTTTTACGGTGAAAGAAATAATTAATGGAGCTCTTATTTCCGCAAAGCCAAAGATGAATTCTCGAAATAAAGATTTATTTGTAAACGAGTATTTATATAAGACTGATGGGCAAAGCATGAAAAGAGTAATCAGTGAACTATTAAGGGACTAATTTCCTGCCTTTTGTCAGCCAATTGATATAATTTGGTGGTTAGTTTTGTTGGTTTATCGGGTTTTGAATTTGTTTTCAAAACAATAACAAGGAATTTGAAATGGGGTTAAAACATGTAGCTAAGAGGTTTTTTGAAAAGAACCAAAGGATTTATAGGTCTAAAGCGATTTATAAACTGCAACGCTTGCGTCAAAAAGGTAACATTGAACCCGATTATGATAATTGCAATTACAAGGATATTTTGCGAGAAATTGACCTAAATGGTTGCACTATTATTGAAAACTTTATTCCTCCTGATATTATCAACAAAATTCTGGTTGAAGTTGAAGCTCCTTATCTTGAGATGCAAGCTGGAAAAAAAAATGATGATTTCTGGCATTCGGAAGGAGGCAATGGCAGAATTGGCAATATTGACAAATATTCTCCACTTGCTAAGGAATACCTATTTGACAGTCAGATGATTTCTAACTTAGCTAAATCTTATGTGTCCAAGAGCGCTGTTGGTTTTAGAAAGGAGGCTGATTTTAAATACTCACCTGGAGAATCTTATCAGGCAGATATAGTTCATATTGATGATTGGAGACATCGATTTAAAGCCTTTGTGTTGCTCCATGATTTAGAAAGGGTAAATGCGCCGCTCGTATATTACAAAGGCAGCCATAAGTCTGCTCATTGGAGGCAAGACCTAGAGTATTCTTATCATAAAGATGGACAATCAGGTCGTTTTGGACACCTATTCCCACAAGAAATGAGAAAAATCCAATCGGAGCATCACTATGAGAGCGTCCATTTTGAAGGGAAGGCGGGTTCTTTATTTTTAGGTGACTTTAGAGGCCTGCACTCTGGTTCAATTCTAGTGGAGGGTAAACGTGTTATGCTGAACTATACTTGGGGTCTAGTTTAGCGACAAAAAAACGGCTCGATACATTTTAAAGACCTTTTGCGCACTATATTCCCTTAGTATTAGCTTTCTAGAATTCTCCGAAAGTTCATTCCTTTTTTCTTCGTCCTTATGCAAGGAAAGAATAGAATTCGATAATTGAATAGGATTATTTTCTTCTACAAGATAAATGTTTTCTCTTGAAAATAAATCGCCTATACCTGCGACATTTGAAGCTATTACTGGAACCCTCATTGACATGGCTTGTAAAATCGACATACTCATAGTTTCACCCTTTGAACAATGTATGTAAAGCTGGCATTTTGAAAGAATATTAATAATACCATCTTCATCAAGTGGTCCTGTCAACTCGACTGTTTCGGATAAATTGAGTTCTAGAATATCCTGTTCAATCTTTTGTCTTGTTGCTCCGTCACCTACAATATAAAGTTTAACCTTAAGCAAAGTCTGCTTACAAATTATTTCAGTGGCCTGAAGCAGAGTAGAGTGGTCTTTTAATGAATTCAGGCGACTTATCATACAATAGTTAAGTCCTTCATGATTTTTAGGATTTTGATTGCAGAATTTATGGGTGTTTACTCCATTTGGAATCAATATGAATTTGGAGACAAACATTCTACTAATAAAATTAGCTTTCAATTCCTCTAAATATTGTTCGGTTAGACAGATGACCGTACTAGCTAATAGTATGCATAAAATTGAGCTAAGCTTATCCTGTATTCGTTTTAGGCTATTGTTTTGATGTTCTACTGACACACAAACGGCACGATTAATTATAGAGTAAATAATAACTGGCACTATTAGCTGGGTGCTATGCAAAATAATGTGCGTGGGACGCTGTTTTTTTAGCGCTTGAAACAGTTCTAGGTAATTAAATCTAAATCGAGTTTTTTTAACGTAATCGAATTCAAATGAACTGCGCTTACATTTTTGAGAATAGTCCTTAAAAACGGGTTCTACTCCATAGAAAATAAAACTGTGCCTATCCAAGTTATTGCTGTCCCCTTCACTAATTGAAAAAGCTACAGACCCGTGTCCACCCATTCCGCTATATAAAACTTGGCTAATTTTCATTATTTGGAATTAGAAAAGAGAGTTTTTAACGGCTTTAGTGGGGAAAAAACTTTGCGTTTACCATCTATTATTGTCTTGCTGCCAAATGCATTAATAGTATGAATACCATCGTTGTAATAGTGAAACTTATCCGCCTTTAAATTTACAACATGTTCTTCTTTGAATTCATTTTCAGTGAGTTCAATAATTTTATTGATTGCAATACTTTTTCCGTAATCTACTTCGCAATTTTGAGCTGGCCGATACAATTCTCCTTTATATTCGAAGAATCCTCCGGCGGGCCGACTAGAGCTAATATCACTTTTTACTGGATTTTTAATATGAGCCTCCCACTCTTCAAATGGATTAACGCAGGAGTAAATATGTAGTTTTTCTTTACCGTAATTCTCAGTTGATTTTGTGCAGAATAACCAATATTTATGGTTGTTTTGAAGGATTGTGCTATCTACAAGATTTTCCTTTATTAAAGTTTTTTTAATCTTGAATACTTCATTTTCAAGCTTGTAAATAGATACTTTATCCTCTGCTGAAGACTCAGGGATACAATAAACACCGTCAAAATCGCTAAACATAAAAGGGTAAGACAGGTGTGCTTTCGAAGTAATGTTGGACTCTTTCGGCTCTTGATCGGCGCTTTCAGGGTCAATTTTCACAATAGTGCCAATTCGGCTATGGAAATTATACATTTCGCAATAAATCCAATCGGAATTAGGCAGGTGAAATGGGTCAGCCAAGAAATATTGATTCGTTTTTTTTATCCATTTTATTGATTCAAAAAAGTCTGAATCATAAAGAACCGCTTGGATAGGCTTATCAATTATTCCAATGTTCCAGTCTTCTTCTATAAAAAACCGACTAATTAGTGCTCGGAAGAAATTTGAAACCATTTAGCAAATTAACAATATTGAATTAAGCTATCAATTAAATCTGTTGAGTCTAAAAATTCAACGTTGGGATTCTTTCTTTCTTTTAACTCTTTTATGGCGTTTGGGTCTTTGACGTTTACTGGGTAGGATTCATAAATAAAATCAATCATTAAGGTTGAAACTGAAATCAAATTAAAATCTTTTAATTTTTTTAAAAGCATTTCTGCACATTGATTTTGTTCAGTTTTAGTTGGCTTACTTTCAATACTATTTACTATCAAATTATTTTCTTTAACTCCATTACCTGATTTCACTGAAATACAGAGAACTAGCTCTGTATTGGGTACGTCTTCACAAAAAGCACCTGTATCCGAAATAAGGTTAATTAAGTTATCTTCTAATACGTGGATAAAACTAAAGGGAGACTTTTTTTTACCATTTAATCGAAGAACATAATGCTCTCCAATAAGAACACGTTGAATAGGGTTGGAAGTAGTATCATTCCAAGTAATGTTTTCAATATTAAAATTCTTTGTTAAAATGAGTTTTTTGCAGGTCATTTGTTCACCCGAAGAGGAGGTGACACATATTGGTGAATTTTGAACATTGGCAGATTTTATTTTACAATTTGTTTTTATTATTCCATTTCTTTTTAAAATATCTAATTCTAGTTTCTTTACCAATTCAAAACAACCATTTGGAAAGTACTTGTATTCGGACCTTTCCTGGCGTCCATGTTTAAGTGATTTTAAAAAGTCATAAAATGGTCTTTCTATGGTGGCTTTTCCAGCAATCTTACAGACTAAGTAGAAGAATGTGTTTAAAACTTTATTTAAGGCTGAAACCCCATTTGGTTTAGCAATAAGGACGCTTGGCTTTGGAGACATTGTTTTTAGCTTCAGCCCATTTTTGGTAAGTATGGAATAGCCGGATACTTTGTTCTTTAATATATGGCAACCTACCTCCATGTTTTTATACCCCCAAATAGATTTTGTATACCATGCCCCCCCTAATTTTTCGTTTTCTTCAATAAGCAATACCTTTTCATTATTGCTTAACTTTTGCAGTGCAACTATCAAGTTTAGAGGACTTGAACCAACTATTATATTGTCATACTCAGCTATCTGCATTTCTGGAGGATTAGGCAAGAGGTTCTAAACGGTTTAAATAAATTAGGCACATACTTTACTAAATTTTTCCAGTTTTTAAATTTGTAAAATGGGGTTAATAATCGGACTAGTGTAATCGCCAAAACGGTCTTATGATCAATTAAAAATTGAAAATAGGTGGGCCCCTCAATTATTGACTCCTTGATGATTTTAGTGTTTGGGAAAAGCTCTTTTAATTCCTTCAAATCGGGCCTAAAAAGCGTATCTACCGGATCTGCAACGTATGGAAAGCGATTGGACACTGACACAAAAATAAACCCGTTTTCTGGTATGACATCAATTATTGAATTTGCAAATGTTTCTTTAGATTGGATGTTGGTAAGAATATTTGCACATAGTATAGATTGAATACCTGATTTTTTTAATTCTTCAATGAACTTAGGGTCTAATAAATCTCCGCAAAAATCAACGTCTTTGCTTTGTTTTATATCCACATTAAAAACCTTTCCTAACTCTTTAAGCGGATTCATTAGCTTGTGGTATACCCAAGGTTGAATTTGCAGCTGTTTCTCGTCAGACGAACCTATATTACCTAGAGGGAAAATATGGTTTTCGTCAGTATTGAGTTGGCTAATATTTTCAAATAGCCATTCAGACTCTTTTACTAGCATGCAAATAGTTTTTTAACGTTCCTAATGTCCTTTTTGAGAGCAGTGCCAATGGATTAACTCTACAAATTTTAAGCAAATACTGAAAGGATTTAACTCTATTTCCTTCTATTGCATAAGCTAATGCAATCATAGAGAAAAAATCAAGTATTAAGTTACTAAATTTAGTTTGCTCTGAAGAAATATTGTCGTTCAATAGATTTTGGAAATAGGTCCAAGCAATTAATATATCGTTTGATTTAAAATTGCTCATTGTGCTCTCATTGTGGATCACATAACCTGATGTAGGTTTTTGTATGCCTATTACAGTTCTTTTTAGCGCTAGATTAAGAATAAAATACCAATCTTCACTTACTCGAAATCTTGGGTCTTCTATGAATAAATTTTCTTTGTTAAGTACATTTTTTCGAATAAAGGTGCCGTTTAAATGAACGCAGTTCTTTTGATAAATTTGGTCGTTCATCTTACTGTTAAATCCTTTTCTAGTGCCTGTTATAGATAGCGACGTATCTAAATAATCAAACGGGAAGCAAATTACTTCAGGATTACTTAGTTTGTTGATTGATTCATTTGCTGAGGCTAAATGAAACTTGTACATCACATCGTCCGAATCGAAAAAATTAATGTATTCACCGCTGGATTTTTCAAAACCAAAATTTCTTGCCTTACCTCGCTCTTCATTTTCTTTCTTGAAATATTTAATTTTTTCTGAACTAAATGCGCTAACAACAGATTCGGTGTCATCTGTGCTGCCATCATCAACAACAATAATCTCAAAATCGGTAAAAGTTTGATTTAGAATTGAATCCAACGTTGTTTTTAGAAAACGAGCACGATTATAAGTTGGAATGATTATAGAAAACCTCAATTTTTTAGGTTTTTAAATAATAAAGGCAAGGATGAAATTTCTTTTTTAAATAATACTGGCAATAGCCCTGCAAATACAAATAGCGGTATAATATTTAAATAATTGATACTCCAGTTGTCAATAAAACTAAATTCAAAAAACAGCCAGTAAAGTAATAGATATACGGAAACTATTGTTACGGCTAAAATGTGATTTTTTCTCATTTGGGTAAAACCTAAATCCAGCTGATCGTACTTTTTTAAATAAAAATAGGTGGCAATGAATTGAGCCAATTTTGTACATAATGTGGCTATGCAAACTCCAATAATCCCGTAAATAGGAATAAGGATTAGGTTGGAAATAACTCCAGCTATTAATGCAACAAAACTGATATACGGTAATGTTTTAGTCAGTTTGTTATAGAATAGTGGTATGGTATACATTACATAGTATAGTTGAGGAACGTAAATAAGGGAGAGAATACCAAGATATTGAATTCCATCGTGGAACTTTTCATCTATAAATACTGTAAACAGTAGTTCAGAACTTGCAATAAAACATACAATTACTCCAATGATAACAAGGTGAAATGTTTTTAATAATTTGATGGAATATACAAGAGAATCGGCATTTTTTGACTCTAAAGCTTTATACACTTGCGGTGAAATACTATTGAACATTGAATACAACAAAACTTGAATGGCCGTGCCAATTTGAAATGCAAGGTTATACTTGCCCAAGTAGTCTAAACTATTTTCACCAAAACTTTTTTCAACCATTATTTTATCAATGTTATTGTACAGGTACAAAATCAACAAATAGGGTATAAGGGGTGTGGTATAATGAAATAAAATTTTTAAAAAACGAAACTCAAATTTTATCGTTTTTATTTTTGAATAAAAGTAAAAAAGGAGAATAAGAGTTACTGGAATAGAACCAAAAAACCGACCAATAATACTTCCTAGTGCCCCTTGTTTGAAATATAGAACTCCAATAAGGATTCCGGTTAAGGAAAGTAAAAATAAACTTACGGAAGTAAGCGCGAATCCAAGCGGTTTCTCTTCGTTTCTAAAATAGATTAAGAATAGCCCATTTAATATTGTATTCACTGTGGTAAGGAAGATGAAAACCCCATAATCACTGTAGGTGAATATGTCATTACTTAAAAACATTTTGAATAAAACGTCTCCGAAAAAATGCAGTATCACACCAAAAAAACTAGCTGAAATTAGGACAGTAATTATTAATGTAGAAAGCAATGTACTGACAAGATTGGGCTTCTTGTAATATTGGAAATAATACCTGGAAAAAGCACCTTCAAGTCCTAAACCAATAAATATTGTAATTACACCAACAAATAATCCTGCGAGTGCTAAAAGACCATATTCCGATTCTGATAATTCCGTACTCAAAATAGGAAGTAATAAAAAATTTATTCCCATTGGCAGAAAGCCAAGAATTACATAAATAGAAGTTGACTTTAATAGTCCTTTTACCTGGCTCATTGAATTATAGAAGAAAAATTTTCACTTGTATTTGCACCTCAGCAGGCAGTGCAGAATTAATCATTTATCAAAGGTATAACTTAGATATAAGGATTGGAATAAATGCCAATAAAATTTCCTCTGTAAAGCTTTCTTTATTTGTCTGTAAAAATCGAATGAAGAACATATTTTTGGCAACGAGAAAATGAAAATCCTCCACGCCCATATTATTACAGGAATCGCTGGTTCCGAAAGTTACTTGTTGAAGACATTGCCAGCAATAAAAGCAGCAGGAATTGAAGTGGAGTTTTTGTGCATTTACAGACAGGGTCACAAAATTGACACGAATAGTTTTACTGAGAAGATAGGTAATCAAGGAATTAAAGTACATTTCTTGCCAATAGGATGGTTATCTTACTTATTTGCAATACAACGGTTACATCGTATAATTACTCGCGGTAACTACGATTTAATTCACACCCACCTTATCCATGCAGATGTAATTCTGGCTGGCTATAAGAAACTAATAAATGCAAAGATAAAACTTGTAAGTACCAAACACGGCTATGAAGAGGCCTACACAGTGGGCCCAAAGCTTAAAGCTAAAGTTTTACCAACAAATTTGTATTACCGATTGGCGGTTTTCGCAGAAAAGCAAATGAATAAAAGCTATGCTATTTCTGCCAGTTTAAAAGAGCTTTACGTTTGGCTTCAAATATCAAAGTCAAATCGTATTGAAGTAATAAATTATGGTTTCGATTTTCCAACTTCAATTCAATCGGAAGGCTTGTTACCAAAGTCTAAAACCAATCTCGTTATAGTAGGCCGATTAGAAGAAACAAAGGGTCATGTTTATGCGCTTAGAGCGCTAAGAAAAATAGTTAATCAAAACTCGAATATTCTTTTAACCATCGTTGGTATTGGCTCTTTTGAAAAGGAAATAAGAAAAGAAATAGATCGATTAGAGTTGGCCGATTATGTTGATTTAAAGGGGTATATGCCCAATGGTATTGAGTTTATGCATGCAGCCGATATAATTCTTGTGCCATCAATTCGAGAAGGTTTTGGAATAGTAGTACTGGAAGCATTTTCCCAAAAAAAACCAATATTGGTTTTTGATGTTCCAGCAGTAAATGAAATCGTGGTGAATGAGTTTTCAGGATTTGTAATTCCTGCATTTTCCGTAGACAAATTTGCTGCAAAACTTGAACTTTTGATAAACTCCCCAGAGCTAAGAGAGGAGCAGGGAATAAACGGTTTTAATACTTGGCAAAAGCTATATTCCATGGAAAGGATGCTCGGTAATACCCTTTCATTTTATCACAGTATAGCCCATAATGATCTCGGTTTAAAAAAGGTAGCGATATTTACTATTTCACTTTTTGGAGGTGGGACTGAAAAAATATGCCAATTACTTTCTGAAGAATTATCAAAAAAAGCAGAAACACATCTAATCCTGCTGTCAAAAAATCAAAAGCTTAAAATCCCTTCTAGGGCAAACGTGCATTTTTTAACCAATGAGGAAAAGATGAGCTACTTCATTAAGTTTTTATTAATACCGTTGCTTGCTTGGAGGCTCTATAGGTACTTAAAAAAGAATGATATCAAGGTATTGATGTCTATGCTAAATCGACCAAATTATATTTCGGTTTGTACTAAGGCTTTCTTTTTCCCAAATTTGAGGCTTTTAATTTCTGAAAGAACATATTCTGGCCATGAGTATGGAGGTTTTACAATAATCAACCTTGTTTCCAAGATGTTTATAAAATGGCTTTACCCAAAGAGTGATAGTGTTATCGTTAATTCAAAAACCGTAGGAAATCATCTTGTAGAGGATTTTGGAATTGATAATGGAAAAATTAAGGTTATCCATAATGGCGTTGAATTAAGTAATCGAAAAGTGGCCGAATATGGCAATCTAAAACTGCTTATGGTTGGCCGATTAGATAAAAACAAAAATCATCGATTTGTCCTGGAGGCCATAAAAGAGAATAAAGATATTGAGGCGGTATCAATCGTGGGAGAAGGTGCAGAGTTTAATAACTTGAAATCGTATGTAGATAAAAACAATCTTAATAGTAAGGTATCTCTGAAGGGCTTTATATTAGAGCCTTTTGCCTCTTTTGAAGCATATAATTTATTTGTTTTGCCTTCTATTCATGAGGGTTTTCCAAACGTTTTATTAGAAGCACTATCTGTGGGATGTATGGTTATATCATCAGATTGCTTTAGTGGACCTCGTGAAATTTTGAGTCCGAATAGTGACCCAAATAAAGTGTTAAGCTCAGGTTTTGAGGTTACTGAATTTGGGATTCTCTATGCAGTTAATGATCAAAAAGCACTTATTGATGCGATTGATTTTGTTGTATCCCAGCCTGCTTTAGTAGTTGAGATGCGCAAGCAGGCAAAAATTAGAGCGAGTCACTTTAGTCAAAGCGAAATGACTGAGAACTACGAAAAATTACTTATTTCCTGATTTTTAATTTTGATTTGTTCGAATACATAAAAATGACAAGTATACTGGAAAACATGGGTAAGCAAGGGATCTTGTACCTTACCAAGGCGCCAAAATTGTAAGCTGAAAAACCGACAATAAAAGCAAAAATCAACGTAAAGGAAATCACCATAATTAGAAAAGAATCATTCGTTAATAACCTAAACAATGTTTTTAGTTTAAATCTGTATAGCGTTAATAAGGCAAAGAACGAAAAGATAAGACTCTCAAAACTTGCCAATGCCATTACTATATTTTTAATTTCCCATGGAAAAGGCCTAAACAGTGTAACAACAATTGCTGGTATAAAGTTCCGCAGCATTCCAGAAATAGAGCGGTCATACTCTCCTAAGGTATAACCAGATCTGGTTCCTTCTTGTTCAATTTCTGTAAAATGATTTGATTGGTAGGTTACTGCTTGATCAATTAAGTTCTCTTGAGCGTATTTGTCGTCTATCGAGCTTATAACCGTATAGGAATAGATACTTGAAAATGTCACTACTAGCAGTAACATTGGGAAAATTATTGTTTTTAGTATTTTACTTTCTAGTTTGCTATTAACAGAAAAGAAAATCCAAAATAGCACCGCTGGAAAAAGAGCCAATAGAACGTATCCTTTAATCGTATAAATGAAAAACACACAGATTGCTATAATTACAATTGATTTGAGTTTGATATTTCGGAAATCATGCAATCGACTCAACTGAAAGATTAATATGCCCAAAAAACCTATTATGAGCGAGTCTTTTAATATTCCAGAACCCCAGAAAATTACAGAAGGAATCAGGAAATGCGCAATGGCTAATTCCTTTTTTAAATTTGGATACCTCTCTGCAAAGGTTTGGTATAATTTCCATTGGCCAAAAAATGCAAAAACGCTAAATAATAATGTGGTGCAAAAGAAACTTTTTAGACCTATTATGGATAAAAATGCCGCAATTTTTATAACGTTAAACGTATCATCTCCACGGTAGTAGTTTACTATGCGATGATTGTAAAGCAAGTCTTCTGCTCTTATATAATCTACATATCCAAAAACAAGTTTAGTCCCATAAACTGGGTCATCACTTATTATGTCTGATAGAATTCTCGCACTCTCAAAATAAGTAAAAGTATCACCGTATCCATAATACAGTAAATAAACTAGCCCAAAGGCAAACCCTCCCAAGAGCTTTAAGACAAAGCCAATGCGCAAAAATTTATACTCAATGCCTTTTTTATTGAAGGTATATATAAATACAATTGAGGTAAGTAATAAAAAATAAATACCCCCGAGGCCAAGTTCTAAAGCTAAATCTAGTCCTTCCATGTTATCTCAAATGCTATAAATTTGAACATAAACATTTGCATTCTGTTGTAATTTAGAACAGCAACAAAATTAGCAATTGCAATTGCTTTTGATAACATGGAAAAAAATATAGATAAAGCTATTAAAGCATACAAGAAAGGAGACTTCTTAGCTGCGGTAAAGTATTACAGTAAGCTATTGGAAGTCTCATTAAATGACCCCGATTTATTTTACGATCGCGCAATGTCCTATTACCACTTGAGTGATTTCCAAAAATGTATTCAGGATATGAACGAGGCGCAAAAGCTTCAGCCCAATAACCCCTACCGCTATTCATCAAGGGCATACGTAAAAAACAAAATCGGTGACTTCGACGGTGCAATTGAAGATTATCAAAAAGCTGTACATCTAGATCCAGAAGATGCAATTGCCTATAATAATTTGGGCTTAGCCATGGAGGCAAAAGGGTATTCAGAAAACGCAAAAACCCATTTCAGTAAAGCAGATGAATTGGCAGATGAAAAGGAATCGGTAAAAAGAACGATTCCTAAACCTAACTTTATTGAGACAGATGAAGTTATCGATGATACGCTATTCGGTTATTTATCAAAGAACGTTACCAATGGTAAATTTTTCAAAGAATTTATGCAATTTGTAAAAAATGGATTCAAACTAAGCAAGTAGACCAATGACATTTCTCGAGCAATTTCTGGCGCATTATTCAAAAAACCAAAGCGAAAATGATGTAATTATATTTCCAAACAATCGGCCTATTCTTGAGTTTCGCAATCTATTTCAGCAGACTGCGCCAAAGAACTCGTGGTTTCCAGAGATAATTACCTTGAGTGATGTATTGAGTCGCGAAATGCCAGCCAATGCACCAGTGTTTTTAGATAAAGTTTTGGCCTTAAGTGAAGCTTTATCCATTGCATTGAACAGAAAGAACAGCGAGTTAAACAACTACGACTTCGTGGTTAAGCTTATTGAAGATTTTGAAGAAGTACAGCGAGAGAAAATTAATCCTGTTGATATTTTCTCAAAGGTTTCCTATATAAAACTGCTCGAAAAATGGGAGCTGGATGCTGGACAGCTAGGAGTTTTAGGTAAAAGTAACCTGCTGTTCTGGGAGAAATTAGTGGATATATTTTTAAAATATCAAGAAAACCTTGAGCGTTTAAACCTTCAAACACAACCTCAGTTATTAGGCAAAATAAATGAGCTTTCTGCGTTTAAAAACCTCGCAAAATCAACGTCTAAATTTTGGTTCGTAGGCTTTAATAATTTTAATGCATCTGAACTTCATTTCATCGATGAATTGGGCAAAAATAATGCGGTAGAATCTGTATTTGATGTGGATAATTATTACCTGAAAAATGACTTAGATGTTGCTGGTAAATTTTTGAGAAAATCAAGTCAAAAAATAGAGTTTAAAAAGACCTTTTTGCACGCCGAATGGCAAAGTCAAATTCAGCAATTTTCGCATACTGTTTCCGATGGAAATATTGCTATGTTAACGGCCGTATTTGAAGAGTTGAAGAGGGTGGGAGATCAGCAAAAAACAGCGGTGGTTTTTTTGGATCAAAGCTTGCTTCAAACCGCCATATTTAGCTTGCCCCAAGAATTAAGCAAAGTAAACGTAGGCGCCGGAATTCAGCTGCAATATTCGCTGGGGTATTCCTTGATATTAAATTTTTTAGACGGAAATTTTCCGGGTCTTTTTGAAGTCTTGAATCAGCTTGCTTTGAGTAATATTAAGTCGCTGCAAAAAACGCTAAAAGAAAGACCGAAATCTGCAACAATTTGGAGCGAATTTGTAGCACTAAATTCTTTTTTATCGCAGCTTAAATTTGACAATTCGAATTCCCTAAAAAATCAGTTTTCAGCAAGCGTAATTTCGGCAAGTATTAATTTGTTAAATCGATATGCAAACGAACAGGAAAAGTTTCAAAAAATTCCAGAAGAATTTATAAAAAAATCTTTTTTGAATGAGCTAAAAACTTCCACCATTGATTCAATAAGTGAACGGTCGTCAAATATCCAATTCTTGGGATTATTGGAGACTAGAAATATTGATGTTGATTACGTCATTATGGTTTCTTTTAATGATGCTGTTTTTCCTGGAAATATTATTTCAAACAGTATAATTCCAAACGACGTTAGAAATAGGTTTGGACTTCAAATGCCAAATGACTCGGAAGGATTATTGGCCTATTATTTCTACCAAAGCATTCAGCGCGCAAAAAAAATTAGCCTATTGTCGGTTCAAAGTGATGCTGGATTCACGTCATCTGAACCTTCTAGGTATTTAAAACAGCTTAGGAATAGTTTTCCAGGTTTTGAGAAAAACTTTTCGCAACATAAAACTGAATTTTCTGAATATGAAGAATCAGCTAATGGTTCAATTGTAATTCCTCAAAATGAAAAGATTAAAGCCAAAATTATAAATTACCTTTCTCAAAGAGGCTGCTCGGTCTCTGCACTTAATCTTCTTATTCGAAATCCACTCGATTTTTACAATCAATATGTGTTAGGGCTTAAAGAACCAACTGCCGCTATTAATGAAGTATCACATGCCGAATTAGGGACCTTATTTCACAATATTGTTGAAGATGTGTACAAACCATTTGTAGGCTCAAAATTAGTTTTGGATACTTTTAAGCAGATTGAAAAAAGTCGTAAAGCTGTTTTTGAAAAACGAATTAAAGAATTAGAAGTAAAATTAACCCCCACCAAAGGGGTGTTGGATTTGTACAAAAACATATGCCTGGTGTGGTTGGATAAATTTTTGGCATACGATGAGTCGCGCATAAAATCAGGAAGAGACATTACGTTAAAAGAATTAGAGCAACGATGTGAAATCGATTTTTCAATTTCAGTTAATGAGCAGCCGGCAACTATTAAATTGGTGGGTTCAATTGATAGGGTTGAGGAAGAAAATGGTGTAATTCGGCTTATTGATTACAAAACAGGGAAGGTAGAGCAAAAGGATCTTCGATTGGATGATATATCGGATGCGTTAGAAAACCCAGCTTTTTCCAAATCAAACCAACTGTTGTTTTACTCATTATTACATAGTCGCCTAAATAAATGCGTCAAAATAGAGTCGGCAATATACTCTTGTAGAAATAATTTGTCTGGAATTTTGCCTTTAACGATTCAAAAAAATACGTTGTTAACTAACGAAGACTTCTTGAGTTATGAGCAAGCACTTAAAATGAAGTTGGCCTCGATGCTAACCTCCGATTTCGAGTTTGTAGAGTCAAATGAGTTCAGTTCTAAGTTTAACGACCTTATGGTTTAAATAGGTAACCAACTCCACGAACAGATATAAAGTGTTTTGGATGTTTGATGTCAATTTCAAAGCTTTTTCTAAATTTCACTATGGCATTATCAATGACTCTAAAATTGAGTTGATCACTATCTGGGATCGTTTCGGCAAGGTCTTCTCTAGAAATAACCTGATTGGGGTGTTCAATAAAAAATTGTAAAAACGAAATTTCCCGTTTGCTGAAGGTTATTTTTTTATTGGAAAAAGTTTTTGCAGAAAAACTCTCAAAAGAAATGGTGTTTCCTTCAAAAGAAAAAGAAGGAACATGCACAACCTCCCTTTTCGAAGCGGTCAGATTTTTCACCCGCAATAAAAATTCCTCTAAATGAAAGGGTTTGCCAAGGTAATCGTTGGCCCCGTTTTTTAACCCAAGTATCTTATCACTGGTAGAGTTTCGAGCAGATAAAATAAGAATAGGAACTTGTAAACCCGCTTTTCTGATAAATAAACACACCTCTAACCCATCCTTTTCGGGAATCATTACGTCTAATATTACAAGGTCGAATAAGTCTGGACTCTGAAGCAGCGTAGTTTCTGCAGTTTTTCCATTCTTAATCCATTGAACTTCGAATCCTTCAAGTTTTAGATTGAGTAGTATAGCGTTAGCTAATGCTTCTTCGTCTTCCACCAAAAGGATTGTTTGTTTCATTTTTAACGATTAGGATTACTGCAAAATTAGAATGTTGACGAAGATTGTGCTTTGAGATGGTAAAATTTAATAATAATTGGCGACTAAATATATTTCACATATATTTGGCCGCTTAAGCTTAATCGTAATGTTAATTTAAATAGTAAAATGAAAAGTATGAAGAAAATTTACAGTTTAGCGATGCTCTTAGTAGGGGTATTGTTCGTAAGTAGCGACGCGCTGGCACAGTATTGTTCGCCGCGTGTTAGTGGTTCTTGGGATGGAATTACTAGAGTGACCACCACAGGTGGAGCAGTTAATATTAGTAGGTTTAGTGCAAATCAAGCTAGAGTTAATAATTATACTGCTTCTGATAGTATATCTACAAACTATGGTCAGTCATTTAACTTGACTGTTGTTCATTATTTATCCGCTGCGGTATTTGTGGATTGGAATGATGATGGAGACTTCTTTGATGCTGGAGAGACAATTACAGCTCCTACTGCTTATCAAGGTGGTACAAACACGACTAATGTTAGGATTACTGTCCCAACTACAGCTGCATACGGTCAATTGAGAATGCGTGTAATGAATGGTTATTATTTACAGATGCGGCCTTGTGGGTATAGTTCTTATACAGGAGAGGTTGAAGACTACAGAATTTGGATACCAAAGCCATTAGCGAATGATGCTGGTGCTACTGAGATATTGCCTGCTGCTGCTTGTGCTGGGAATAACGATGTTAAGGTTAGAATTACAAACTTTGGTACTTCAACTTTAGATACTGTAACTCTTAAGGGGTCTATTAGACAAACTGGTCAAACTCCAACAAACTATAATGTTAAGCTTACTAATGTAGGTTTATCAAGATTGCAAGACACTGTATATACGGTTGGTACTTATAATTTTCAATCAGGAAGAACATACGCTCTTGAGTTTGAAACTTCGTTACCAAATGGTACTGCGGATAGTGGAAAAGCTAACGATAAAATTTCAAAATCTGGATTTGGTCCAGCAATGGGGGGTACTTATACTATTGGTTCCTCTACTGGAAAGGATTTTCGTACAATTAGATTGGCTGAAGCCGCAATGTTCCAAAGAGGAATATGCTCGCCCGTAGTTTTTAATATTCAACAAGGGACCTATACAGAACAAGTAAAGTTTCGTAAATATACTGGTGTTTCTGCTACTAATAATGTAAGGTTCAGACCTGATCCAGCAAATACAGGTCGTGTTCGTTGGACGTTTAGATCAACTTCTAGTACTGATGGAAGTCGCGGTACTGCAGTGTTTGATGGTGCAGAGCATATAGCTGTAGATTCTATTACAGTTGCCAACACAGGTACTGGTACTGGTGTGGTTGCTGAATTAGTCGGTGGTTCTGAATATATCTCATTTACAGGTGACTCATTAATTGGGTACACTGGAACTTCTACCTCTTCTAACTTCAACATTGTAAGAAGTTATATAAAAAATTGCCATAATAATACCTTCAAATACAACACTATGATTGGTGGAGCTTACGGTTTATATTTACGTGGAGCTGGAACAGGTGCAAGTGGACTTCAAAATTGGACGTTTGAGCATAATGAAATATTAGATTTCAACTATATGGGTGCATACGTATATAATTGTACAGGAACTAATTTCAATTGGAATGTTGTTAAAAACAAGCGTAATGGAAATTATTACGGTCTTTATTTCTACTACAATTACAATGCACATACTGATTTCAATGAAGTTAATATGAATGTATCTAGTTATGCTTATGGTATGTACATGCAGTATAACAGAAGTACTTCTGGAAACAGAGGTTCTATTTCTAATAACATGATTTCTGTTGAAGGTGGAAACGGAACTCATTATGGTTTGCGTGCTTATTACTGTGATTATAACGATATTGATTTCAACTCAATCAGTATAGAAAGAGGAAATGCGTACCCGGTATACCTTTATTATGGAAATGGTGTTAATTTTAGAAACAATGTTTCAGCCTCATGGGGAGCAAACTACCGCTACTATCAATTAGGTTCACAAACTAGATCTCATAACGTATGGTGGGCGCCTAATGCTACTGCTACTCGTGGTACACTAGGTAGTAATTTATTAAATGTTGATCCAGGGTTTAAATCATTCTCAGACTTGCATTCATCTAGTACAGCCTTGCATAACACAGGAGTTTCTACAGGTATCACTATGGATATTGATGGTGACGTAAGATGTCCAGGTACAGGTTGTACAGGTGGGGCTGCTGCTCCAGATAGAGGTGCTGATGAATATTGGTTGCCAGACTTTGATATTTCACCGGTTACAGCAGGTGGAGCTACATGTTCAGGAGTCCAAAATGTACAGGTTAAAGTAGCAAATGTTGGAACACGTGCGCTTACTTCCTTTACCGTAAATTGGTCTCTAGGTGGGACAGCTCAAACTGCACTCGTAGTTTCTGGTTCTAATGTTGCTGCAGGTAGTGATACCTTAGTTACTTTAGGTACCAACAATTTTGTAAATGGTGTTACCTATAACTTTGAGTATGTTACTTCTTCTCCAAGTGGAAACACAGATCAGCAAACATTTAACGATACTTTGCGTGAATCATTGTCAAGCTCTATGGGAGGAACCTATACTATTGGTGGTTCAACAGGTAAAGACTATGCAACTATTACTGCAGCAGAAGCTGCATTGGCTCAATATGGTGTGTGTGCTCCAATTGTATTCAATATGGAACAAGGGACATATACTGAGCAAGTTAAGTTTGGGAAGTATGTTGGCGTTTCTGCTACTAATAATGTAAGGTTCAGACCGGATCCTGCAAATACAGGCCGTGTACGTTGGACGTTTAGTTCTACTTCTGCTACTGATGGGAGACGTGGTACTGCCGTTTTTGATGGAGCAGAACATATAGCTGTAGATTCTATTACAGTAGTTAACACGGGTAGTGGCTCTGGTGTTGTTGCTGAATTAGTCGGCGGTTCTGAATATATCTCATTTACAGGTGACTCATTAATTGGGTACACTGGAACTTCTACCTCTTCTAACTTCAACATTGTAAGAAGTTATAGACACAATTGCCATAACAATACCTTCAAGTACAATACAATGATTGGTGGTGGTTATGGTATATATTTATATGGAGCTGGATCTGGTGCAAGTGGACTTCAAAATTGGACGTTTGAGCATAACGAAATTTTAGATTTTAATTATGCTGGTGTATATGGTTGGTATTTAACAGGAACTAATTTCAATTGGAATGTTGTTAAAAACAAGCGTAATGGAAATTATTTCGGTCTTTATCTCTACTACAATTACAATGCACATACTGATTTCAATGAAGTTAATATGAATGTATCTAATTATGGTTATGGTATGTACATGATGTATAACAGAGGCACATCAGGAAACAGAGGTTCTATTTCTAATAACATGATTTCTGTTCAAGGTGGAAACGGAACTCATTATGGTTTGCGTGCTTATTACTGTGATTATAACGATATTGATTTCAACTCAATCAGTATAGAAAGAGGAAATGCGTACCCGGTATACCTTTATTATGGAAATCGTGTTAATTTTAGAAACAATGTTGTAGCCTCATGGGGAGCAAACTACCGCTACTATCAATTAGGTTCACAAACTAGATCTCATAACGTATGGTGGGCGCCTAATGCTACTGCTACTCGTGGTTCACTAGGTAGTAATTTATTAAATGTTGATCCAGGGTTTAAATCATTCTCAGACTTGCATACTAGAAGTGCTGCATTGTACAATTCTGCAATGGTTACTACTACTCAATCTACTGATATAGATGGAGAAGTAAGATGTCCGGGTACAGGTTGTCCAGGTGGTTCTACTGCTCCTGACAGAGGTGCTGATGAATACTGGTTGCCAGATTATGATATTACTCCAGTTACCGCTGGTCTTATACCATGTGTTGGTGCTCAAGATATTAAAATGAGAGTTTCAAACATTGGAACCAGAGCATTGACTTCGTTTACAGTAAACTGGAAAATTGGTGGTGTTGCACAAACCCCGTTGGTTGTAACAAGTTGTAATGTTCCTTCTGGAAATGATACGCTGGTAACTCTAGGTAGTCACACTTTTAATGCAGGTATTTCATATAATTTTGAGTATATCACCTCAATGCCAAGTGGAAACACGGATCAGCAAACGTTTAACGATACGTTAAGCGAATCAATGCAAAATGCAATGTCAGGAACATTCTCTGTTGGAACAGCAACTGCTGATTACCCAACATATGCTGCTGTAATTACTGATTTACAGGCTAACGGTATTTGTGGACCAGTTTATCTTCAAATTCAAGATACAACGGTAACAGAAAGCTTTACAGTTGAGGATATCCCTGGAGTTAGTAGTGTTAATACGGTTACTTTCGAACAAGACCCTGCAAATACAAATCCAGGTGAGCTAGATGGTAGAATTACTTTAGGTGATATATCTTATATTATCGTAAAGGATATGATTATTAATACTAACGGTCAAGCAATCTCTGTTAAACAAGGAGAGAAACAGAATAACATTAAGATTGACAATAATACGTTCAACCTTACGGGTACTGGAGCTTATGCATGGTATGATGGTTATTATGAGAAAAATGTTGATTCCTTATGGTTTGTAAATAACACTGTAAATGGTGGATACTATGCGTTAAGATTCTACGGTGGAAGTTCTAATCAAAAAGGAAGCATGGAGAGTAATATCTATATAGAGAACAATAAAATGGATAGTTACTTGTATATGGGTATTTATGCTTTTTACATTACAAACTTGCATATTAATAACAATTCAATCAAGAATGATGCAAAGTCGAATTACACTTTCTCTTATGGAATTTATACATATTATAATATTAATGTAGAGATTACTAAGAATATGATTAAAGCTGGTGGTAATAGTGGTGGGTATGGTATTTATGCTTATAGCCACAACCGTTATGGTGCGGGTACAGATGTTTCTACAATTAACAACAACTTTGTTACAGTAGGTAACGATAGAAGTAGTAGTACTCGTTATGGTATTTACTTAGGATACTATGATTATCGTGTGAATTTACACCATAACAATGTTTGTATTCTTGGGCAATCAAGTGGTACACAGTATGTTTTGTATTCTAGATATACTCGTAACAGTAGTATTAGAAATAATATCTTCGAGAACAAAGCAGGATCTAATACATGGTATAGACTGTCAAATTCTTCAGTAACAGGTGATTATAATGGATACTGGACAGGTGTTGCTGGAGTTAATGGTGTAACAGGTGGTACAGCAGGTACTAATTCAATAGTTACAAACCCTAGATTTAAAAATCCTGCAATAGGTGATTTAAGAGTTAATAGCTTGCAATTAGATAGTGCTGCTGCTAATGTTGGAATAAATGAAGATATCTTCAGTGCTCCTAGAGTTTTAGGGTTCCATGATATTGGTGCACACGAGTTTGATGTATGTTATTACGATGCATCAATGACTAAACTTTCTACCATTTACACTTCTGTTCCAGCGGGACAAAGTGTTTATTTGAACGGAACAGTAGCAAACAGAGGTTTGTCTGCTATTACTGGAACATCGGTTAATACCGTATTCGGTGGTGCTTCGACAAATACATTTATCGATACCTTGCTTACAGATCAAGACTCGAATATTAGAGTGTTGTCTACGGTAGGAACTACTACTGGTCAATTGAATGCATTGATGATTGCTAGCGCAAATGAGAGCGATTGTGATAGTACAAACGATACATTGGCTTATTCAATTCAAGTTAGTGATTCTATTTATGCTTTTGATGATTCTACTTATGATAACCGTTTAGGCTTTAATCCTGGATTTACAGGTGAGTTTGGAAACGTGTTTGAAGTATTTAATACCGATGTACTTACTACAGGTTCATTCTTCTTGAATGGCCCAGTAAGAGGTGCAAGTGTTAAATTGAAATTGTATGCAGTGAACGATACTGCAGCAAGTCCAGTGCAACAATTGTTAGATTCTACTAGAGAATTTCAGGTTGGCGTGAATGGTACTGGATGGTACACATTAGAGTTTGGTTGTGGTGGAATTACCTTACAGCCAGGCAAGTACTTAATTGCAATTCAACAAGTAAATCCAGTAAGGATGGAATTGGCAATCAGCACAACATTTGCTCCTGGAGTTGCAGGTACTAAATACGAAAGAGGAACTGGTGCTACTTGGAATGATATGTTTGCTTCAGCTTCTTCTGTAGTAGCTAATAGTACTTTATTACTAAGAGCAAACTTTGGAGAAATTGGAGATAAGGAAGTACTTCCAGACACCACTCTGTTGTGTTTTGGTTCTACTGCTCAAATAAAGCCAAACAAGGAATATAGATTCCAAACTTGGTCTACTGGAGAGTTCTTTGATTCAATTAAAGTGAACAATCCTGGAATTATCTCAGTAAGAGTGGAAGATGCGATTGGTTGTGAGTATTTCGATACTACTAATGTTGTGAGAACTCAACAAATCATGGTTACCGATGCTGTTACTAACGCAAGTTGTGATAGTACTAATGGTGTTGCAGTTGCAATGGCAAGTGGAACTTACGGTCCATTTACTTATCACTGGGATAACGGTTATACTGGAGATACATTAAGAGGTATACCTGGAGATGTTTATACAGTTACTGCTATGGATAGTGTAGGTTGTACTGAGGAGCTTGAGGTTGAAGTACTAGGTGCTACACCAATTGTAGTTTCTTCAAGTACTTACCCAACTTGTAACGGTGATAATGATGGTAGTGCTGAAGTTGCAATAACTAAAGGTATACCAGGATATTCTTACAACTGGAGTTCAGGTGGAATAAGAGCTCAAGAATCGAACTTATCAGGTGGTAGCTATACTGTTACCGTTACCGATAAGAGCAATTGTGCTGAAGTAGTTACTGTAGTAGTAACAGATCCTCCAGCAATTCAAGTTGTTATGAAAGATGTGGCTCCTAGTGCTTGTAAATTAGCAAATGGTTCTGCAGAAGCTTCAGTAGCTGGTGGTATTGCACCATTCAAGTACTTCTGGAGTAATACACAAACTACTGGAAAAGCAGTTGGTTTAACAGAAGGTGTGTATGATGTAACTATTACAGATTCATTAGGTTGTGTGAAAACAGGAAAAGTAAAAGTGCTTGACCCTAACTCACCAATTTCTGTTCCTTCAAATCTTGCATTAGATTGTAGTTATGATACAGCAACAGTTGCAGTAACGATTAATGGTGGAACTGGACCTTTCAACTACTCTTGGAGTACTGGAAGTAACGCAACACAATTGAACGGAATGTCAAAAGGCACATATCAAGTAAGAGTTGTAGATGCTGCAGGTTGTGATCACGATACAACAGTTGTTATAACTGCTCCAGATCCTATCAATGTATCTTTCTCTAACATTGTTGATGGTGGTGAGGGTAATGTAAAAGCTACTGCAAGTGCAATAGGTGGAACAAAACCTTACTCTTCATACTTATGGTCTAACAATGAGACAGATTCTACAGCAACTAACTTACCTAACGGAGTTAACACCGTTACAGTGGTAGATGCAAATGGATGTTCATTTAAGGCACAAATTGATATCTACAGTGAGTTTACAGGAATTGGAGTATTAGGAAATACTGATGCATTCAGAATTTATCCTAACCCAACGACTGGTGTAATTAACTTAGAATTCAACTTGACAAGTGAAGAAGATGTAACTATCAAGGTAATGAATGCAGTTGGTGAAGTAATTGAAATTACTGAGCAAACTAGACTTACTCAAGATAAAGTAACGTTAGACATTACGGGTTATGCTTCAGGAATCTATTTTGTAGAGACTTCTGTTGGAACTGAAAAAGTAGTTAGTAGAATTCAATTATCTAAATAAGACCTTCATACATTTTCATACAATACTTGAGCCACGCGTTTACTACTAATATCCGCGTGGCTCTTAAAAATTGTAATAAAATGTTAGAATGCCAGCACACGTGCTGGCATTTTCTATTTTTACCCCTTATGAAATATGTAGGCATTGGCTTTAGGCGAGATATCGCTCAAGATATAATTGATCTTGCTCCTGAAAAAAGGCCGAGCTTTATTGAAGTTGCTCCAGAAAACTGGATGAACATGGGCGGCTACTGGAAAAATATTTTTGATCAAGCAGCAAGCCAATACCAAGTTAATTGTCACGGGTTATCATTAAGTATAGGTAGCCCAGATGAGCTAAACGAGCATTTTGTGCATGAAGTAAAAGACTTTATAACCGACTATAACATTTCAATATATTCAGAACACTTATCCTATAGTCAATGCGATAATGCGCATTTGTATGATTTGCTTCCCATACCTTTTCGAAAAGATGCTATTGATCATATTGTTGGCCGAATTAAAACCGTTCAAGATATTATTGGAAAAGCCATAACTCTCGAAAACGTAAGTTACTACACTCCCCTAGCCGCCGAAATGGGTGAGGCTGAATTCATTTCAGAAATTATAGAACGCAGTGAATGCAGCATGCTTTTGGATGTAAATAATGTTTATGTAAATGCATTCAATCATCAATACGATGCCAAAGATTTCATCAAAAACTTACCCCTGGACAAAGTTGCCTATATGCATATGGCAGGGCACAAAAAAGTAGCTGAGGATCTAATTATTGATACCCATGGAAGTCCAATCATTGATCCCGTATTTGATTTGTTTGAGTGGACAATTCAATATTTAAAACCCATGCCGGTATTATTGGAACGGGATTTTAATATTCCAGAACTTCCAGAATTATTAGATGAAGCCAATCATTTAGAATCTATTTGTACAAAACAATGGGATCGAGCGGTAATTTAAAAACAGCCACAAAAAAGCAGCAGCAACTGCTTGCTGAGTATTGTCGAACGGGCAATATTCCAAGTGGACTGCTTGCAAAAACTGATCGTTTACACCACTATCGCAGATTGGTTTACAACGTTATTTACGACACTCTTGCAAGTGCTTATCCGATTACAAAAGCCTATTTGGGAAAAGAAAAATGGAAATCCTTAATCGACGATTTTTTTAAAAATTACCCCAATCAAAGCCCTCAAATTTGGAAAATGCCTTATGGGCTTTTCGAGTATTTAATGGATTATCCAAATCCACACAGCGAAACCTTTCCATTTTTAGCCGAATTGGTGCATTTTGAATGGCTAGAGATTGAGTTATATGCCGAAAGTGATATAGAGATCGGAAAAGCTGTTTCCACGCTGGAATCGATTAATATAAACCCGCATCATCGAATTGTTCAATTAAGCTATCCTTTTCACAGGTTATCTGTAGCAGAAGCCATTCAATCTCCAGAAACCAAATTTGTGGTGTTGTTTAGGAATTTAGAGAATTACAAAATTGAATTTAGCGAAGTATCTATTCTAGTCGCTCAAGTGTTGAAAGCATTGCCCGAAAACGACTGTGACTTTTTACATACCATGAAAAAAATCGCTGTAAACTACAACATTTCAGAAGTTGAACTCATCGAAAAACAAGCGCATACGCTGTTTTCGAAGTTCAAACAGCTTGGACTGTTTCTTTAACTACTTGTTGATGTTGAGCCATATCCGAACAAGCAATAGTTCTTCAAATTCATACACACTTCCAGAGTAAAACAAATCCCCGTTATTGTTTTACGATTCGAATAGTTTCAGCTGTCCCGTCTTCGTCTATAACAGATAAGAAATAAACACCCTCTGATTTAACCAACAATTCAATCTGCCGTCCAGAAGGTTGAATGGATGCTTTAAAATCGACTTTTCTACCCATAACATCTGAAACTGAAAGTGCCGCAGATTTTGAAATATTTCTTATTTCAATAACACTAGTAAAAGGATTTGGAAAAACTTGAACTTTTTTACTTGCATTTAACTCTCCAATACTGTTCGTGCATTCTTCTAGTCTAATGAAATCTTGTGCCGTGCCCTCACAATTATTAGAATCTACATATACATAACTTATTCTTCGTATTCCAGTAGCGAATGCCTTTGGATTGAACCTTGAGCTAGTATCGCCATCGATAGAATAAACACCACCAGCTGGATCACCTCCTCGTATATCAAAAGCCTCATCATCACTACATACTCTTGGTTTCTCTAAAGAAAGCGATACTTCTGGATTTGCTCGAATTTTTACGGTTATTGTTTTTTCATCCTCGCAGCCCTGAGCATTTGTTAGTGTGTGGATGGCTGTATAGTCTCCAGGTTGAAGTCCACTTGGTCTAAACTTACAGGAATCAATGTATGGCATCCAGGTGCCACCATTCCACTTGCCATTTTTTTCTACAGGGGTAAGGACTATAGTTCCTCGCTCAGACACACAATAGGCAGTATCTGATTCAATTACACTTGCATCTGGGATATCTCCAATGGTAATTTGTACTGTTTTAGTATCGAACAAAACTCCATCAAATCCTCTTAAGGTAACCGTGTAAACACCAGGATTAGTATATACCGCATAAGGGTTTTGTAAGCTAGAGTTCGAAGGCGTTGCAGCACCAAAAAGCCATTGCCAAGCACTAACGCCGTTTGAAGATTTATCCGTAAAAAATACTGTATCCCCAATGCAACCTGTCAAAGACGAAGCAACAAAATCCGCTCTTGGTCCATCAATAAAGCCTTCGCCGATTAAAGAAAAATCTTGTTTTCCACCAGATAAATTTCCTTTGTTCGTAACACGCAAGTAATAATTTCCTGCAGGGATATTTGGATAATAAATTTGCTCCACATTATCTCTAAAATTATCTCCTTTTGTTGCTACGGCTGTCGGTACTAATGGATTCATTCGGTAAGGGTAATAAATCGTATTGTTATTAATATTTACCAAACGAACATCTAAATCGTTAACCAATTTAATATTCGTTGGGTCAACGCTTGGGCTATTTGCAACTCCTTCAATATCCGTCCAACAAATCGTAACACGAATTGGGTTTGTACCATTTGAAAAAACTACTTTTTCATATTTGGAACCACTGTTTAACGTTAACTCCTCCAATTGTATTTTAGAATCGCTTATAACATCAACTGCCTTGGCAGAATTCATAAGTCCCCAGCCAAAAATATAATCAGGACCCGCTGCAGTTCCTGCTTCATCAGCACTATGGATAACCAACCCTTTTAAGGTGGCAGCCTTCATGTATTTGCTATTTACATTGTTGTAATGCTGTTGCAATAACAGGCATGAGCCGGCTACACTTGGACTTGACATGCTGGTACCGTTAGAATTATAATATGCTGCATCTCCAGTGCTATTACAACTATATACTCCTACTCCATTGCCAACAATATCAGGTTTAATTCTACCATCGTCTGTTGGGCCCCAAGAGCTGAAGTTTGACATTCTAACACCGCTCGCAGTTACATAACCATTGGCCAAGTCATTGACAGCCCCGACAGTTAAAATATTTTTTGCAGTGGCATAAGTTGAAACACAGTCGTAATCACCATCATCATCCCTCTGGGCTGAACTTGTAATCCAACTACTGCCATTCCATACTCGATGTGATCCGGTTCTCTTGTCGTTTCGGTCGTTTCCTGCTGCTTTTACGATTAAATAATAAGGCGCTAAACGTGCAATTCTGTCCCAGTCTCTTGTTCTTGAATCGTAAAAACCAAATTTGTAATCCTCTGTCTGGCTAACAGAAATATTGCCCCACCAATACCATGTGTTGCCTGTTTTCGTCCAACCAGTCGAAGTGCCGTAAGAATGATTTGAAACCATAATTCCTCTAGATGCTGCATCAGCCATTTCACTTCCATCATTATTCCAATCGTACGCCCATAAATTTGCTTTAGGAGCCATACCTTTTGCATTATTGGTTACCCCTGAAGCTATAAGAGTACCTCCGACATGAGTGGCATGAGCATTATTTCCAGAAACATTATCACGGCGTGTTACCCTGTTTCCAAATTCACGATGAGTAGCTCTTACGCCTCCCCCATCCCATTCTGCAACGGTCATGTTTTGTCCTTCTAGATTTAATCCTTTTCCTCCTCCACTGTGCAATTTATTAGTGGAAATCGAATTGGCAGCAACTCTATTAAAGGTTTCATTATAACGTGGTGAGCCATCGTCATTTAGACCTACTAATTGCATGTAAGTGTTTTCATCTTCAATTTCAATTGGCCAATTATTCAATTTGGCCAACTGCAAAGCAGTTTCTAATTCAATACTATCTCTAACTTGAAATTCTTGAGATATGCGCTGAAGTTCTTCAACCTGGGTGTTTTGAAGAACCGCATCGATAGCAGTTTGAGAAAATAAATTGACTTTTCCTGAAAGAATTATTAACGCAAGCAGCAGTAAATGTTTTGTAATTTGCATCTTGCAAAGATGCCTGAAAATCGGTTTTATTTTGCAACTATTTAAAATTGATTTTAAAGTTATCTATGAATTTTAGGATTTTTACATTTTCGACACTCCTACTTAGCTGTTTTCTCGCAGCTGAACTAACAGCTCAAGAGCAACCACCAAATGCCGGTGACAAAATAATTACCGATGATAAGAAGCGCGATTTTTCTTGGGAAGAATGGAAGGAAAGAAGCAACAAACACTGGCAGGGTTTAGATATCGGCATCAATATGTTATTGTTTGATGACGGCACAGAGATACCGCCTGCAAACTATGATGCGCTTACCCCAAATATTGGAAAGTCTTTCTATTTCGGATTGAATTTATTCGAAAAAGACATTACGCTGCATGGCGAGTATATCAAGTTTATTAGCGGATTGGGTTTTGATTTTTACAATTTTCAACTCAGTAAAAATGCTGTACTTTTTACGCAAGGAGATACACTAACTGCTTCAATTGACTCGGTACATACCTTCTCAAAAAACAACCTAAAAAGCTCCTTCGTAACCATACCGCTATTACTCGCTTTTAATACAAACGTCAAACATTCCAAAGCCTTTCATTTTGCAGCTGGCGTTATTTTAGGCTACCGATTAAGCGGAAAACAAAAAATTGAATACACTACTGGAAACATTGAAACATCATTGGAGCGAAAAGCGCAAATGCACCAGAACCCTTGGAAGGTAGCAGCAACGGTTCGGCTAGGGTATGCTAATTATCACCTCTTTGGAAATTATGCACTTACCAATTTTTTCATCAACGGTGAAGCGCCTAAGGCTAAGAGTGTAGTACTTGGAATCAAAATTTTACCTTGGTAAGTTTTGAATGACTCGTTGATTATTAATGAATACTAAATCAAAGGAGGCATTCGTTATAGTTCTGCAACGTTCTGCAGTTTTAGCCTCCCTAGTGTCATGCTGAATTTATTTCAGCATCTCCTTTTAAATTGGGTTTTCAGAGATCCTGAAAACAAGTTCAGGATGACTCAATAGAATATTCTAGGTTCATATAAACCGCACCACCAAAAAGTAAACTGCAAAACCAGCCAAGAAAACCAAACTTGCTATAGAAAGGGCTTTCAACCAGCTGGGCAGTCGATAGCCAGTTGTTTTCTTTAGCTCAGAAAAAGATCTGTAATTCAACAAGGCCAGCAAAGGCGTCGTTAAAAAGGAAATGGTCGTGGCAAAATCGACCAACTGCCGCATGTTTTCCAGTACAAATATTAAAATTAACCCCGCTCCAAGCGTCAAAGTAAGTAAGAGCACTTTATAGTTGATTCGCTTACTCCAAGTTGTGTCCATTAACTCGAATGCCACCGCTAGTGATCGTGGAAATGCATCCAGGCAAGTTATACTCGTACTAAACATGGTAACCACTGCTGCTAAACCTATGATCGGCAAAGTCCATTGGCCAATGAGTGAGGTATATACTCCTATTAACTGTGCGCTAAAAGCAACTCCGCCAGCTTCTAACTCCATACCCGACCCGTAAAGTGTAAAAGCACCTAAACCTAAAAATAAAAAAGCCAAAATAGCTGTACCAAAATAGCCAATATGGAAATCCATATTACTGGGTTTTTGTGCGCTGGTATTCGATTTGTTTTTTTCTATGCGCCAAACTGAATGCCAAATTGAAATATCCATTGGAGCGGGCATCCAACCAAAAAAAGCGAATAAAAAAAATAGATTTGAGGTCTTGGACCAATCAAAGCTTTGCACCGCTTCTGCAGTGCTTTCTGACTCTCCTATTGCGAATAAAAAAGTAATTACAGTAGCCAAACTCAACACGATTACTACCCATTTCATGGCTTTGTCTAAAAACGAATAACCACTAAAAAACAATACGAGCATACACCCTATCAGCACTACCATACTCCATATCTGAGCAGACCAGCCCACATTAAATAGAAACTCAGCCAAACCGCCAGTCACTATAGAAATAGCTGCAATAACGGCAAACATGGTTGACGCGGTAAGCACAGCAAATAAGACCAACGCCCACCTACCTTGCTTTTTATACCCATCCAATATTGTTTTCCCCGATTGATCGGCATACAAAGGCCCCATTAAAAAGAAGGGATACTTTACTAAATGCGCCAAAATAATAATCCAGATTAACTCGAACCCAAACTCTGCGCCAGCTCTTGTACTTTGCACCAAATGCGATACACCAACTGCAGCTCCAGCATACAGTAATCCCGGACCAATTTGTTTAAATATGGAATTTACCTTAGACATTTAATTCAGTATTCTATCAAGGTGTTTTAGTGCGTCACTTTGTATATAATCGGGTTGCATTTTTATGGCTTCAATGTTCTTAGATTTTGAATCTGGACCAAAAAGAGCCACTCTAAGATTATTTTCGTGCGCCTTCAAAACATCTGTTGCACTTACTTGATCCATGTCAACCGTAATTCCATAAAAACCATTTTCTATTGCTTTTTCAAAAGCGTAGGTAAATTCATTGTAGACAAATATTTTTAAATCCGGCCTCAATTGCTGCACCGATTTGGCAAACTCCACATCATTAAACTCCAATAAAACTTGATTTTCAATGCCCTCTTCTTTAATCAATGCAACCAATGCCTTAGAGTAAGCATTCATTGTACTTTCTGCTAATCCGAATCTATAGGTCTTGATATCAAAAACCAATATTAAATCGGAACTAACCTCTAAACAACCCAGTAATTCAGCTAAACTCAAGACCTCCTGCTGAGGAATAGTAGCACTCGAAAATTTTGCATCCTCCAATTCGGACCATTTTTTTTCATAAACCCTACCCTCTTTGTTGGAACCATCTTCCAGCTTTTTGTTATGAAAAACCACAAAAACATTGTCTTTGGTGATTTGAATATCCAGCTCAATGCCATCTGCACCCGATTCAATTGCTTTCTCAAATGATTTAAGCGAATTCAAAGGAGTTAACCCTTTAACGCCCATTCCACCATGACCAATAACTTCGATTTCATTACCGTTTAGGTTTTTAATCTTAAAGTCTTTTTTAGTGCAGGCCGAAAAAGAGAATAATACGCTGGTGATAGTTGCAATGAAAATTCCTTTCGGAAATTGAAATTTGTAATTACGGCTCATTAAATTCAAAGGTAAACTGAAAAGTTTCAACTGCTACAAAGCTCGTGAGCGATTGCAGCGCCTTAGACGGTCACAATTTGAAGTTTTTACTTTTCAATTATATCTATAGTGAAGAATTTCAGCTGCTGATCAGCTGGTTAAACTCGCGATACAATCATACGGAAGCAGGGTAATTTTAAGTTTGGAAATAAATGGGGCAAAATGACTTACGGAATATATTTATTGCATCCCATAACCATTTTGCTGGTAGACAATTCATTGAGGCTAAGCAAAATTGATTACAAAAATTCCTATCTAGGAATATTTGGAGCAAGTTTATTAATGGTTGTTTTTACACTTGCTTTAAGTTGGTTTAGTTATAATTATTTTGAAAAGTATTTTTTAAAGTTAAAAAGCAAATTTCAAATAGTAAAGAGCCAAGATCCAACAAAAGCTAATAAATCAATACTTTGAAAACTAAAAACGAATTAAAACAAGAGCTAAAATGCTAAAAACATGTGATAAGCCGTATGTCCTAAACCTTGGCACGCATTAAGGATGTAAAATGAGAATTGTCCTATTAATACTATTCTTATCTATTGGTTTATTCAGTCAACTAAAGGGACAAGAGGCTAATAAAAAAGGGCTCTACAACAAGTATTCAAAGACTACCGGAGATCCAGGACGAACCATAAAAAAAAGCGATAGTAGTTTTGTTTCAATTATGCCTGTTACTTACACGAAAACCACACTCCAGTTAAAACGATTTGGTAGATTAATTGAATCTACAACTGACACCCGTCAAAATGTTGTGAATCTAAAAATTCAGGGTAAATGGAAAGTAGTTGGAGACACGCTAAAAACCTATTTAGGTCCAACAGAAGGAATATACCTCATTGATCGGTCAATGAAAGGTCATATGTTCTTGCGATCATTGACATCGAACAAAGTAGTTTTTAGAAACGAAGAATAAAAACCACCCGCCAATAAAAAATCAACGTCTTTCTAGTGTTATTTAAATCAAATATCCAAAAGACAACTTTCCATAATCTATTCGAATAGGTTTATTTTGCTTTTGTGACTACCTACTTCGCAGATGTAATTGTTCCATTGCCCTTACCCAAGTTGTTTACCTACCGTATTCCGCTGGGAATGGAGCACGAAGCCCGCCCGCTCATGCGTGTGGTAGTGCCTTTTGGTCGTAAAAAACTTTATGCCGGCCTTATAGCAAAAGTACACAGCACTCCCCCAGCAGCATATCAAGCCAAATACATTGAGCAGGTTTTGGACGAAACACCCATTATAAATGAGGTGAATTTTAAGCTTTGGAAATGGATTTCGGAGTATTATATGTGCCCAATGGGTTCGGTAATGAACGTAGCTTTGCCATCGGGCTTCAAAATTTCGTCAGAAACTAAGATTACCCGACACCCTGAACTCGACGAAATAAAGGGCAGTATTAACGATAAGGAATACCTGATTTTGGAGGCCTTGGAGTCGCAAACCCATTTAAGTTTAGACGAAATTTCGGATGTTTTGCAACAAAAAACAATTCTTCCAACGGTAAATGCGATGATCAATAAAAAACTATTGATTACGGAAGAGGATATGAAACTGCGCTTTAAACCGAAAATGGTTCCTTATGTGCGATTGACAAAAGCTTACCGAAGCGAACAAAAACTGAATGAGATCTTGAATGCATTAAGTGCCGCTCCAAAACAAATGGAAGCGCTAATGCACTACCTCAAAATTTCAGGCTGGCATACCCAAAATAAGGTTGAAGTGCGTAAACAGATCTTGAACGAGGTACTGCAAAAAAGCAAAAGCGCCATTAAAGCATTAGTGGACAAGCAAGTATTTGAAATTTACGAACGAGAAGAAGGGCGCTTAAATCCCTTTGTAATCGATACCGAATTAAAGCTAAAACTGACCGAACAACAAAACACCGCAATAGGAAAGATAATCGATTTTTGGAGCGAACATAAACCGGTATTGCTGCATGGAGTTACTTCTTCTGGTAAAACTGAAGTGTACATTGAGTTGATTAAAGCGTGCATTAAAGAAGGTAAACAAGCTTTATTCTTGGTGCCAGAAATTGCATTGACTACACAATTAGTAAATCGCTTAAAAGCCCATTTTGGCGAGCAAATGGGGGTTTATCATTCTCGGTTTAACGATAACGAGCGTGTTGAAACCTGGAACGCAATTATAGGCGTTAACAAGTATTCTAAGTTCAAATTAATTGTAGGTGCCCGCTCTTCCTTGTTTCTGCCGTTTGATAATTTGGGGTTGATTATAGTGGATGAAGAACAAGAAAACTCCTTCAAACAATTTGATCCCGAGCCAAGGTATCACGCGCGTGACTTGGCAATTGTAGCTGCTTCAATTTCAAAGGCAAATATAGTAATGGGCACAGCGACTCCCTCCTATGAAAGTTATGACAATGCCTTGAAGGAGAAATATGGATTGGTAGAAATGAAGCAGCGATTTGGTGATCGCGAAATGCCCAAAATTGAAATATCTGATCTTAAAAAAGCTCATGCCCACAAAGCCATGCACGGAAGTTTTTCGCCTGAACTGTATCAAGAAATAAAGCAAGCTTTGGAGCGAAAGGAGCAGATCATTTTATTTCGTAATCGTCGTGGGTTTGCCCCAAGAGCCCAATGCACCACTTGCGGTTGGACAACCGATTGCAAGAACTGCGACATAAGTCTAACCTTCCATAAATTCAGAAAAGAAATGGTGTGTCACTATTGTGGCTTCCATGTGCCTTTTCCAAAGTCCTGCGGACAGTGCGGATCTGCAACCGTGAACTTACAAGGACAGGGCACTGAAAAAATTGAGGAAGAAATTTCTGAGTTATTCCCCCATGCCCGTGTTGCTCGAATGGATTTGGAAACAACTCGACAAAAGCACAGCTATCAAAAACTCATCTCCGATTTTGAGGATAGGCAAATTGACATTTTAGTAGGAACTCAAATGCTTTCTAAGGGATTGGATTTTGACAATGTGAGTTTGGTAGGAATCATTAGCGCGGATTCTATTTTGCATTACCCCGATTTTAGAGCTTACGAAAGAGCCTACAGCCTTATGGAGCAAGTTGCAGGTCGAGCTGGTCGTAAAAACAAAAAGGGAAGAGTAATTATTCAGTCCTTTGACAGCGATAATCCCATCTTAAAGAAGGTGCAACAGCACGATTACACTGGGGTATTTCAAGAACAATTGAAACATCGAGAACAGTTTTACTATCCGCCCTACTCTCGGCTCATTCAAATTACATTAAAACACAAAGACCCTCAATTTTTAAGAATTGCTGCCCAACATTTTGGAAAATATTTAAAGCCAACTTTTAAAGAAAATATGTTAGGTCCTGAAGCTCCAACGATTGCCCGGATAAGAAATTGGTACATCGAACAGCTGTTACTGAAAATTCCGGCAAACCAAACCAACAAATCAATAAAGCGTTTGATTCGTGAGGCAATAGACCATTTTAAAAGTCAAAAAGAATTTAACGGTGTCCGAATTATTTTAGATGTTGACCCCCAATAAACTTTATAATTTTGCCGCTTAATTAGAAGATGCCAAATCGATTGAATTACAAATACTTATATATTATACTACTGTTTCCAGCTATTGTTTTCGGGCATAAAAACAAGCCTAAAACAGGTTTTGGAAAAACCAACAGTAACTTTTATAAACATGAATTTGATGTTGGTATTGGTGTACTTAATTATTTGGGTGAATTAGGAGGAAGTGACGGTGCACCTAAAAACTTTTCGGTTGGTGATGCGGAAATCTCTCAATTTAAATTTGCCTTTACTGGAGCATGGCGTTATAATCTTGCTCCTAAGTTTTCCATTAGAACAAGTTATACCGTTGGGCAAGTTTCAGGAAGTGACGAACTAACCAATGAAGTAACTAGAAATTACCGAAACCTGGCCTTTAGAACCAACATCAATGAATTGATGGTGCTGGGTGAGTTTTTTATAACACGAGCAGATTACGGCCACAGTTTTCACCGAACAGGGGTTACTGGTAGAACTGGGACGAGCTTATCGCTGAGTCTGCATACCGGTATTGGTTTTTTAAAATTTAATCCAACCTACAATGGAGTAGATCTTCAACCTTTAAATACCGAAGGGCAAGGATTAGATGGCGCTGAAAGCCCCTATAAGTTGAACACATTGATTTTGCCAATCGGATTTAATATAGGTTATGAAATCACAAAATGGATGCGAATTGGATTGGATGTAACCCAGCGCTATACTCGAACCGACTATTTGGACGATGTTAGCGGAAATTACTACGATAAAGAATTAATTAGAACAGCCTATGGTGATTTGGCTGCAGAAATGTCTGACAGAACTGACGGAAGTAGACCTTGGACAGAACCAGGTGCTCCTCGAGGAAATCCCGACAACAAAGACAGTTATTTTTCATTGATGGTGGTTGCAACCTACACTCCGTTTATTAGATCTTACAAGGCTACTAAAAGAAGGTACAAGGCAAAATTCTAAGCGAATAATGGCTTTTCACTTCAAACAATTTAAAATCGAGCAAGAGAATGCTCCTTTTAAAATTGGCACTGACGGATTACTTTTAGGAGCTTGGGCAGCACACGAACAAGCAAAAAACATCTTGGATATTGGAACCGGCACGGGCTTAATTGCTCTGATGATGGCGCAGCGATTTCCTCTTGCTGCCATTGAGGCCATTGAGTTGAATCCTCAGGCAGCTAAAATAGCTTCGCATAACTTTGAGCAAAGCCCTTGGAAGGATAGAATTTCAACTCAAATTGGCGATTTCAAAAGTCATTCTTTTGCTCAAACATTCGATTTGTTGGTTTCTAATCCACCCTTCTTTAGCAGTGGCAAGCTTTCTGAAATGACAGGTAAAAACCTTGCACGACACAACATTGAATTGACCCTAGCTGAATTGATGGAGAGCAGCTCGAAACTACTTTCCAAAAAAGGGGTTTTAGGAATCGTTTTACCATATGATCTCATGGAGGAAACAATAAACATAGGCTCCCAATTTGACTTTTTCCCAAAACGAATTTGTAAAGTTCTGCCTACTCCAAATTCAGCTCCAAAGCGCTTCTTAGTTGAGTTTTCATTTGTGAAGACCAAACTTCAAACAACTGAACTCGTGCTGGAAGAAAGTGGAAGACATAACTATTCAGCAACATACAAAGCACTCACTCGACCTTTTCTACTCGATAAATAACTCGCAAGAAGGAATTACTTTAGCATCGAATTATGTTGGAATTGTTTTCAAATAATCAGTTGTGTTTGCTTTTAATAGGAGGCATTTGCTTTGCAACAAGTTTAGCCTTTCATTTGTATAAACAAGAAACCCATGCGCTGTATTTTTTGGTAACCGCCGCATTCGCACTCTTCAGTTTTGCTGCCTTTTTGGATCCTTTTTTAAACCTGTGGGATGAACGTTTTCATGCCTTGGTTGCAAAAAATATGTTGGAACATCCGCTCCAGCCTACATTATATGCTGACCCAGTAGTTCAAATGGCTTACGACCGATGGGATAGAGCTATCGTTTGGTTGCACAAACAACCCTTGTTTCTCTGGCAAATAGCTCTCAGCTTTAAACTGTTTGGCGTATCGGAATTCACACTCCGATTGCCTAGCATTGCGCTGCTTAGCGTTAGCGTTTATGCCATTTATCGATCGGGCAAGTTATTAGTAAATGGGCAAGTTGGTTTTATAGCTAGTACTCTGTTTATCAGTTCGTTTTATATACAGGAACTCATTGCGGGCAGGCAACAACTCGATGTAAACGACGCCGCCTTTCTAGGCTACATTACTTTAAGCATTTGGTCACTGCTCGAGTATTTAAATTCAAAAAACAAAAGATGGCTCATTTTAATTGGCTTATTCTCTGGAGCGGCAATTTTATGCAAGTGGCTAGTAGGCCTTTTTGTTTACTTAATTTGGGGGATATTTAAGCTACTCAGCAAAGAGTGGCAACCAAGGCAACAACTGGAAATAGGCGCATCATTAGCGGTTTCAACAATCATTGCGCTTCCTTGGCAAATATATTCTCATGTAAAATACCCTAAAGCAGCGGCTGAAGAAATGGCTTACAATTCAGCTCATTTTTTTACCGCTATCGAAGGGCACGAAGGCAATTGGTGGTATCATTTTGAACAAATGAACAGCATTTATGGAAGCTGGGTATTGTGGGTAATCCTACCTGCTTTAGTTGCTTTTTGGGCCTATTCCAAAGACAAAAAACAGAGTTTAGCGCTTATCTTATCGCTCATCTTTCTGTATGTCTTCTTTTCTATGGCGGCTACAAAAATGCCCTCCTTCACCATTGTAGGAGCGCCAATTATTTTTACGGCTTTGGCTGCCGCAATTTATTACCCCTTGAATAAACTTTACCAGCGTTTCAATCTTCAAACAATTAAAAATTCAAGCTTTGTCCTTGTCGTATTGATACTGGTTGCAACAAGAGTCGATTTACAGACCATTGAACGCACCCATTTTAATGCCAATGGGACTAATGAATATGTAGAAAAACTGTCCTCCAATCGCTTACTTTTTACATCCCTAAACCTTCCAGAAAACTCAGTTTTACTGAATGTTAAAGGCAGGCATTACATTGAAGCAATGTTTTACACCGGTCTTCCTGCCTACAACTTTATTCCAGAAACAGCAGAATTGCAACGTTTGATTAAAAATGGAAAAATGCTCTATATTTTCAAGCGTGAGGCAACTTTACCTAAAATTGAAGCAGATTTAGATCAGATCACGATTATTGATAAATCGGTTGAAGGTTGGGATTAAGTTAGACCTGCTTAATTTCCTGCACCAATTGTTTAGACTGCTCCCAGTCCATATGAACAATAGGTAGAGAATATATCTCCGGTAGATCAACTGGATATTTTTCGTTCAACAGGTTATCGATAGCCCTAAATAGTAAACCTTTGGTTTTTCCAGTGAGTAAAAAAAGGTCGTGGTATGCTATTTTTCCATTTTCAAGTGTAACCCGCTTATGATTCGGCAATAGGTTTAGATCAATCGCATAATGCCCCTTAATAAGCAATTCAGCTATTTCCAATATTTGTTTTTCCGATTTTGAAGAAACTCTTAATTGAATCATAGGGTTTGATTTAAAATTCCGTACACATAGTTTGCTGTCAATCTTGCTTTCTGGTTTTTGCTCATCAGTTCTATCAACTTTAACCTAGCTTTTAAGTAACCTACCTCTCTACTATTTACCATAAATAAAGAACTCTCTCCAGCCTCAAACATAGAGCGCTCACCTTCTAACAATCTATTGTAATCGATCACAGTTTGACGATACAATTCAATTTGATCTAAGGTGATCCTCCAACTGTTTAAAGATGCTGTTGCTTTATAGGACAATTGCTCCCGTTTATTTGCCATTTGGAGCTGTGCTTCGTTTTGCTTTATTTGAGTGAGTTTTAAGTCCCCACGCTCTTTTCTTAATGCAATCGGCATACTAAAACTTACCCCCCAATTGTAGTTGTTGGTAGAATACTCGCTGAACACATCACCTCCGACGGGCTGACTGATAGCATTGTATTTCAAATTTAAATCGGGTTTTAGTTGTTCTCGTTTTAATCGAGCATCAATCTCCAAGGTCTCTACCTTGTACTGATATTGCAATAGTTCTGGATGATTCTGAATCAAGCTGTCCATCTTAGAATAAAAATCACCCGAAAGTTCTTTTGTGTTCATACCTTCAACTGTAAACGGAATAGTAGTCGTTTGCAATTCAAGGGGAACAATACCTTCCTTCCATAAAAAGACCGCTAAATAGGCAGAGGCATTTTGATACTCAAGTTGAAATTGTTGCAATTCTAAGGATCGGTTTTGAACTTGAATCCAACTTTCTACGGTATCAATAATTGGTACATCACCAAAAATAGCGTTGTTTTTTACGCCTTGAAATCGTTGGTTGGCCAGTTCATATCCTTCTTCCAAAACAATCATATCATTATACGATTGAAACCATGCCCAATACGCTTTTCCTGCTTCATACAATAGGTCGTTTAATATTATTCGCTGCTGAGCTTCGCTGCTTTCTCTGAAAATTTTTGCTCGTTTGAGCTCTGCCCTTCTTTGATCAATGAATAAGCCATTACCTATAGGCAATTCTATTCCTGCATACCACAATCCACTTCCAGGGGTACTATTTTCTGGGTTCAGGTTGGTGCCTTCGTTATTTTCATAACCCGCTTTGACCGCTAAACCGAACCAAGTCGGAACTTTAAGGCCAGCATCCAATAATTCGTAATACTCGTCTCCTTTAAACTGTTTTTGCGAAAAGTCTCCGTATAGTTTTGGGTCGAACCCTCCTCTTGCCTTCAGTAGATAAGCATCTCCTCTATCTAGCGCCAAATCTGCTTGCCTAGACAGCGGGTGGTTTTCCTTCACCATTGACATGAATTTTTGGTAAGTAAATACCGTAGAATTAGTGTCACCTTGTGCCTTAAGACTGTCACTTTGTGCCTTTAGCGAAAAGGAATTAGCCCATAGAAGACCAGCGGTTAATATGAATGATGAAATACGCATGGTTTATTTCTTTCCCATTTGAGCTTTCTTTGGAGCACCACCAGTTGCTTCTACATCGTAATAATCTGGTGGAAACCCATTTACTTGTCGCCACAGTTCATACCAAACCGGCACATCTTTTAACAAAAGCATATTCGTAGTTCCAGCACCAACGCGCAGTGCGTCTGGCCACAAATGATCAGAAGTATCTGGTTTAACCAAAATTCTGTAAAGTCCATTATCACTAATAAAATTATCAATAGCAAATACTTCCCCTCCATAAGTTCCGTAACTGGTATTTGGCCAGCCGGAAAATATAATTGCAGGCCATCCATCAAATTGTATACGTGTTTTTTCTCCTTTTCTAATCAAAGGAAGATCAATAGGCTTTACATACATTGCCACCGCTAAATCGTATTTAGCAGGCATAATACTTACTATAGAAGCCCCTTCTTTTATGGTCTCACCAATTCCAGATTGAATGGCTTTTGTCACATATCCATTCTGCGGTGAAGTGATATAATACATTCCCGTACGAATTGAGTAATTCATGTACTGATTTTGCAGCTTAGTTACCACAGCCTCTGCATCATACATACTCGAAAGTGCTGTGTATTTATTGGACTCAGCTTTTGCAATGTCATCTCTATATTGAGCAGCAATAGAGGTAAGTTCGACCCTCGCATTTATAACTTGATTTACACTTGATAATAATTTGTTTTCATAACCAATCTTATCCGACTCGCTCTTTCTAAGCTTTAGTTTTTTGTTTTCTAAATCCGTCAGTGATTTCAATCCCTGTTTTTGCAGATTCTCAAATCGATCAAATTGTTTTTGTGCAATTTCATAATCTATTTCTGCAGCCTTAAAAGCAATACTATCACTTTGCACTTTCAATTGAGCCTGGCGTAATTTGTTTTTAGCTTGTTCAATTTTTAGTCTACTGGTCTGTGCTAGGGCATCAACTTGATTATCCAATGCCTTCACTTTTTCCATGTAAGATTTAACTGACATTTCTTTAGCTTTTAACTGTTCATCAGTCCGCTCCAAAAGATTTGGGTCAAAATAAGCATCCTTTATTTCAGAAATAAACAGTATGGTATCTCCTTTATTTACATAATCACCTTCTTTTACATGCCATGCTTCTATTCGTCCGGCAATAATCGAATGAATAGTTTGGGGGCGCTGATCTGGGCGCAATGTGGTTACCTGACCTTTAGCTCTTATATTCTGTGTCCAAGGAAGCAACAGCAATACAATTCCAACAGCAGATAATGATAAGATTAGACGGAGAAATACTTTTCCAGAAAGCTTAGACTCTACATAACTCAATGATGAGTAGTTTTCTCGCTTTATTCGCTTTTTAATACTCGTATGTGATATGTTAAGCATGGCCGTTAGTATTAAAGTTTGCGATAGTTTTTAAAGACTCATAATCCCCATCATGGGTCACTTTTCCTTGATCCATTATAACAACACGATTACATTTTTGAGCTAAGTAAGGATCATTTGAAACCGCCACTAAAGTCCACTTATTAGCTGGATCTGTAACAAAATCCATGATTTTGCGGTTATCTTCTTCTCCCAGGTGCTCAAATACATCCTCTAATAATAGCAGCTTTGGCTTATCAACCACTGAACGAGCCAACATCAACTTTTGAACAATACTTCTGGGCAAATGCTCTCCTTGTGGCCCTAAAATGGTATCGTATCCTTTTGGTAGTGAACGTATATAATGTTCCAATCCAAATTCATGAACCACCCATTGAACATTCTCTAAGGTTGCTCTAGGTCTACCCATAGTGATATTATCGTACAAGCTTCCGTGAAACAATCGCTCTTGAGATAAACAGTCACCAATAATACTTCTGAGTGAACCCATTTCAATGTTATCTACTGGCAATTGATTGTAGGTAATACCACCTTCTTGAATCTCATATAAACCAGCTAGAACTTGCAATAGGGTGCTTCTTCCAGAAACATTTTGTCCTGTTATCAATACTTTATCGCTTTCGTTTAACTGCAGCGATAAACCATTTAAAGTCTTGTTCTTTTGACCTGGGAATGAAAAATCAACATTTTCCAAAGTCACTTCCATTCCTTCAGTTTTAATGCGCTCTATTGCATCAACACCATCTTCATGCTCCAAAGGCATATCTGTAACTTGTCCAAGCTTTTCGATACCAGTAAGAATGTCATAAATTGTTTCTAGGCTTAAAATCAGTTTTTCGACAGAAGTCATTACCAAAAGAATAATAATCTCAGCGGCAACAAACTGACCAATGTTCATGCTTTGCTCCATTACTAAAACACCACCTAAAATCAATAAACCAGAGGCAACTATAACTTTAAACCCTACCATTAACCAGTATTGCTTCAGTAAAGTTTTGAAATGGCTTTCTCTTGCTCCAATATAATCACCAACGTGGTCATTTACTCTATTTAAAGGCATGTCGGTTCTTCCAGCTAGTTTGATAGTTAATGAGGTTCTGGCTAACTCCTCTAACCAATGCGCAACTTCGTACTTATGCTTTGACTCTTTCAGGCTCGTCTTTAGCCCCACTCTTCCAGTAAACTGAAAAATGAAATAAACAAGGAATACCATAATTAAACTAAATAGCATAAAAAATGGGTGATAAAGAGACAGCAATAACAAACCAAAAAGCACCTGCAATCCCGCGGCTGAAAACTCTATCAATAACTTGGAAAGCCCTTTCTGTACAGTAATAATATCAAAAAACCGATTCATTAATTCGGGAGCATAATGCTTCAGCATTGCATCCAGTCTTATGCGCGGAATACGATACGCCAACTCAAAAGCTGCCCTACTAAAGATCTTTTGTTGAAGGTTCTCCGTAATTCTCAATTGAAAAATTTGCAATACGCCATTCGCAGCAACTCCTATCACAACAAACATGACTAAAATAACCCAGGACGTACTCATTCTACCTCCTTGAATCAAATTCACAATTGCTTGAATACCAAGGGGCAAACTCAAGTTAACTACACCACTAAACATCGAGTAGATATAGACATTTCTAATTTCTGGCCAATCAGGTTTGAGCATGTTCCAAAAACGCTCAGTTGGAGTTAAGGAATTTTCTAAATTCATAATAAAACTACTTCGTAATTGTTTTGAAAACCATTTGTAAATAAAACTCTGTGATTGCATCTTCACCCTCAACTGTGTTCGTTAAGCGAGGTAGATGCTGAGCAAAAAAGCGCTGGTTGTGCGCCCCTTCTACAACGGTTGAAATGAGCATATTTGGATACTTAAACGTTGGGTTAATTTCTAAAACAATATCACCAACTCGCTCCACAAGCCTCTTGTAACCTAAAAAAATACCTTCTTCGTTTTCTTGATCTACATCTTTGGTCAAGTAGGCTTTAGAAGCTTCCACTATTACGATATTAGAAAGTTTTACAACATCAATATTTAAACCTGTGAAGTTTTCATCCAATTCTGAAGTCAATAAGATAATTGATCGTCTAAGTCTATCTTCAGCAGAATCAACGTTAGCCAACTTAAACTCTAGACGGTATTCAGTAAAAGACCAGTACCATGTTGTCAGGTAAAGTAATAGTTTGTGTTTACTCTCGAAGTATCTATAAATTGAAGCTTCAACAGAACTAATAGACTGGGCAAGTTTCCTAAAAGTGAATGCATCAAATCCTATTTCATTGATTAGATCGATACCAGACTCTAATATTCGATTGCCTAGCTCACTGGTTTGAGGATCTTTTAGAAAGGTCGATTCCTTCACATCAAAGACAACTTTCGAAAGTATATTATTCATAGAAAAATATTATCGTGCAATAGTAATAGTATTACTATCAACTTTAGATAGTTTTATAGCAGAAATAATAAAATTCGTTAACCACTATTTTCCAAAATGCTACTTAAGGCTTTACTTTTGAACAGTGCTAAGCGAACTCAATCAGTTTTACGAGAAGTTGGAAGAGCCAGAAAAAAGTTGCTTTTTGGCATTGCGCGATTATATTCTTTCCTTATCGGAGCATATTACGCCAGAATGGAAATACAAACTGCCATTCTTCTATTTTAAGGGAAAAATGTTTTGCTACCTGTGGATGGACAAACAAACAAAAGAACCCTATATTGGAATAGCAAAGGCTCAACTGCTAGACTTTGAATACCTTGTTCAAGGTGACCGAAAACGAATGAAAATATTACCCATACCCGCAAACGAAGATTTGCCAATTGGTAAAATAAAAGAATCACTAGAAGCAGCAATGCAGTTCTATAATTAGTTTAAAAGCTTACTTGCAATTGCATCTGAGCCATACCCCTGTAATGAGAAACTACGGCATCAGCATTTGCATTTAAGAAGTACACCGGGCGTTGTTGAACATTAAAGCTAAGTTTAGAGGAGTGATCTCCGTTAATAAACCAATTTATACCAGATTCATACATCACCATTGGCTCACTGAGTGCCTGAAAATCTACTATTTGAGTTGCAACATATGGCTGCAACCTTCCCTTTTTTGAAATTATTTTTTGACCAAAAACATATCCAAGTTGAGTGTAGAAAAAATCACCTGTTCCTCGCATTGGAAAAGCATTTCCAGCTCCGTTAATTGAAGCATTCGCATTGACTCCAGTTGCAGGATTCATTACTCCACCATTCAGCACAAAATTCTTTCCATAATATAAATAATGATATGCTGCATACCAAGTTAAAGCAGTCATTTTCTCTCTATTTATCGGTAAATCCAGAAAAACATCTGTTGCTAGGTGGACCATGGTGTGGTAACTGGTATCTCCTGAAACTTCTAATTCAGCAATTGCAGCCTCTTGTAAAGTATATCCAGCTCCTATGGTAAACATTTTTTTTCTTCCCAGATAGGTACCCGCATTGTAAGGTAGTTTGTTACTTTCATGTTCAAATAACTGGTACTTCAAATACCCATTGAGTTGTGGTTTTGGCGGCAAAGTACTGAGGCTAGAGTTCAAAAATGTTATTGCAGGATAACCGGCAGTAGCTACCTGGGAAGCAAATGGAAAAGAAACCCCTACTCTATAGTCCAGTTTTGCAATTTGTCCTTTTCCGTAAATGGTAAACCTGCGTATAAACTGGTCATAAAGACCCGCTGTTGTGTGCTGGTATAAAGGAGCATCCAAGGACATAATTGATCCTACACCGAGGGTTGAGTATCTACTTAAGCCTGACCAAGCTGTTAGACCTCCACCGATAGATAATTTATCGTCTATTACTTTTATTTCTCCTAAAGCATCGTGAAAAAATGCTCCTTGAAATTGTTGAGAATTAAACCCAAAATTATTTAGGCCAAATTGAGCGTAAAACAACACATAATCATTTATTTGTGCTAACAAATGAAATCGCAATCTTCTAATTCCCATATCAGTATATTGATTTACGGGGGTATTGTAAATCATACTTCCGGGGTTCATATCTGTATAACGCAACCAATACTGACCCAGTCCCATCAATCGAATATAATGAGACCCATCGTCATTTAGGTTAAACTGAACCTTTTTGGTTTTATTGGAATCAGCAGCAAAAGCTGTTGGGGTAATTAAATAAAATGAAAAAAATACCAGACTGTATTTTAATAATTTCATTTTACTGAGAGTAAGTATTTTGTTGTTCTTCTAATACTTCATTTTTAGACCTTGTAGTTTCAAAATAGGATAACAATTTATCCATTACCTCATCTACAGCGGCATCTGGACAGGATGCACCACTGGTTAATACAATTCGTGTTTTTTTACTTTTTACTAACCAATTGGAAGTACTGAGCATTTTGTGATTTTGATAGTTGAAATGATGAATAAGCTGTTCGTTTTCAATTTCCGAAGCATCAGAGATGTAATAAGTTGGAAAATTTCGCTCGAGCAACTCCACCAAATGACTTGTGTTAGAGCTATTATAACCGCCAACTACTATTGCTAAATCAGCCTCTTCTCTCATCAATCCGTAAGTAGCTTCCTGATTATCGTTTGTTGCATAGCAAAGCGTATCGCGTGTATCAATAAAATGGTTTTTAATTTCGTTTTCGCCAAACTTGTTCAACATTATTTGCTTAAAAAACTCAGCGATCTCATGTGTTTCTGAGGCTAACATCGTTGTTTGGTTTACCACGCCAACCTTGTCAAATGCAGTTTTTGGATCAAAATTATCAGAGTGTTTGCCTTTAAACTCAGCAAAAAAGTCTTCTACTTGTTTTTCCCCACTGGCATACTGTGCAAGACTTTTCGCCTCTTCTAAATCTTTTACCACAACAGAAGGCGCATTTTCTTTACTGTGCGAAAACGTCGCCCGAGTTTCCTCGTGAATGTGTTTACCGTGAATGATAACCGTTGCTTCTTGGTTTCCTAGTTTCTCACTCATATTCCAAACCTTTTTTACAAAAGGACAAGTTGTATCGTAAGATTCAATTTGAATTCCAATGTCTTTAAGTTTATGCTCTATCTCGACGGTTGTCCCGAACGCGGGAATAAGGACAACGTCCTCATTGGTTAAGTCTTCCCAAGGTATAATTTGCTCACCTTTAGTGTCCATAATAAACCGAATCCCTTTATTAGTCAAGTCTTTATTTACCAGTGGATTGTGAATCATTTGACTCAACAAGAACACCCGCTTGTCAGGATTTTCTTCTACCGTTCTAAAGCTGATTTCAATTGCATTTTCAACACCATAACAGAAGCCAAAGTGTCGTGCAATTAAAAACTGCACCGGACCAAAATCTAAAATTGCAGGCGAAAAATCTTTTTTTCTAGGATCAGTAATCTTGCGAGCTTCCTTTATTTGGCTAATGAAAGAACTGCGGTAATGTAATGGAATCTCAAATTTTTTCATGCTTGAACAAAGTTAAAATATAGAGTCGAATAGAAACACTTGAAAATAGCTAAGGTTAATAAATTTCATTAAGAAATGTTTTAAGGCATTTTTGAATGGCTACGGACATTTTAATTGAATTACTTTTGCCGCATACCCAGGTGGTGGAATTGGTAGACACGCCAGCTTGAGGGGCTGGTGCCCATTAGGGCGTGCTGGTTCGAGTCCAGTTCTGGGTACCAAATAAAAAACCGCTTTTAGCGGTTTTTTTGTTACTAGTCGATATCATGAAAATAAAAGAGCTCCGAATACTTGAATTAGCCAGCGTATTGGCAGGGCCAACTGTTGGTTCCTTTTTTGCAGAATTAGGAGCGCATGTTACAAAAGTCGAAAATCCAATATTGGGTGGAGACTTAACCAGAAAATGGAAACAATCCAACGAAAACAAAGAGTCAACTATATCTGCTTATTATGCAGCAGCTAATACCGGAAAAAAAATCAAATACCTGAATTTCCAAGATAAGAAAGACAGATTAGCGCTTGACTCAGAAATAAAAGCCTGTGATATTATTGTCGTCAACTTTAAACCTGGAGACGCTTTAAAATTTGATTTGTCATTTTCTGCTTGTAAAAGGCAGAACCCTAATATTATTTATGCTGAAATAACAGGCTACGGACCAGAAAGTAAAAGAAGTGCATTTGATTTGGTTTTGCAGGCAGAAACAGGCTATCTGTCCATAAATGGCTCTAAAGATACGCCAGCTAAACTACCCGTTGCTTTTATCGATTTATTTGCAGCACATCAATTAAAGGCCGGGATTTTAACTGCACTACTAGAGGAATCTGCGCCTTGTAAGGTCAGCGTCTCACTTTATGATGCAGCACTAGCGTCATTAGCCAATCAAGCTACGAATCAACTTATGAATGCAAATACGCCAAAACGTCTTGGCACTCTTCACCCCAATATAGCCCCATACGGAGAGGTTGTAACGAGCGCAGATGGCGTATCTTTTGTGCTTGCTATTGGCAATAATGCGCAGTTCTTTAAACTCTTGAGCGCACTGAATCTTAGGGAATTAAATGAATTTAAAACCAATACTTTACGCTTAAAAAACAGAGTCGAGTTACTGGCATATCTTGAACCCGAAATTGCAAAAATAAATAGCGAAGATTTTGCCGCGAGATGCAATAAAAACGGAGTTCCAATTGGGGAAATTAAAAATTTACAAGAAGTTTTTGAAACGGAAAAAGCTCAAAATCTAGTAATCAAGGAAATTCAGGAAGGCGAGGAAACGAAAAAAGTAAAAACGGCAGTTTTCCAGATTACTTTTTGAAGTGTTTTCTTATTAAACCAATCAATTTAGCGGCTTCACGTTCTTCTAATTGCATTCCAAAAGTTACCTTTTGTCCTAAGTGCACAAAGCCTATAGTCTCTCCTCCAACCAGCCAAAATGATTTGAAGTAAACATTTCCAAAAGACTTTGGATTACTCGAAAGCCAGCCAAAATCCTTAATATTCTGAGTAAAGTATTTTATAGTTTTTCCTTTGTCTAAGATGTTATTCTTCAAAAATAACTGTCCGTCTTTTACGATTATTGACTCGAATCCAAATTTCCGCCATAGCCAAGCGTGCACAGCTTTGTATTCAAAAAAAGCCCAAAATGCAAGGTATACCACCAAAAACAGTTTTTGATCTCTTGGCCAATCACCAAATAGATATTGAACGATAAAAATCCCACAAAGACTCCATGCTAATACCCAAAAAAATAATAGCGACTCCTGCCACTTTGGAATTTTTCCAGAAATTGAGACCTCTAGATTTCCTGCTTCTGTTTTGTAATTTATTCTCTCACCTATTTTAGATTGCCCCTTCACTTTTCTTTAGCTTTAAAACACAAAATAAGGCTTCATTTTACTAATGAAAGCCATTTAATTCATTATTTATTTTTTGTACTGCTTATTTTTATCAACTTTGGCCTAGTTTTAGCACAGTGATTAACGCTATGAAAAAAATTACAATTTTACTTTTTTGCATTACAGTTCTGTTTCAGGCAAACGGACAAGTAATAGACGGACTACACGACAAATTATTTGATCAGTACTTACTTGGAAAATACGCTGATTGCCACGATAAGGCACAAAAAATGATTGCAAGTGATAAGTACAAATACGACCCAGAACCATACCTATATGTAAGTATGTGCTTGGCTAAACTACTAGAAGATCCTGAACAGGCTGATGAACGCGATAACATTTTAAAAGATGCGTTAAAGTTTGCTGAAAAATCGAAAAAATATCACGTTAAGGCATTAAAAAAGGAAATTACCACTTTTCCAATGGATGAAAATCTGGATTATTTTGATGAGTTAATAATGATTGGTATTGATGAAGCTAAGTATCATTTTTTCGAAGATAAATTCAGTAAGTCTGCATCTTGGTTTAAAAAAGTCGGTAAAGTAGCGCCTGAGGATGATAATATTCAATTTGCAATGGCTTCAAATATGTTACTGTCTCGAAATATGGAAGGCCAAAAAATTATGAACGATTTACTTCCAAGAATGAAAGAAAATTATTCAAATGGTGATGAAGTTCCTAGTGAAGTTTCTCGAGACGCATTAGAAATTGGTTTTCTTGCTTATAGCAAATACCTTGTTGATCAAGGAGAGTCTGCAAAAGCAAAAGAAATAATAACCTTTGGGCATGAATTAATGCCCGATAATCGCAAGGTTACCATGAAATTTGAACAACTCACTCAATAGAGTTTCACTAAATGCGTATTGATATTATCTCAGCAGTTCCCGCACTGCTGGAAAGTCCTTTATCTCATTCCATTCTTAAAAGAGCCCAAAATAAGGGATCAGTATCCTTGCATGTTCATGATTTACGAGAATACGGAAAAGGCAATTATCGGCAGATCGATGATACACAATATGGAGGTGGTGCCGGAATGGTTATTATGCCAGAACCATTGGCAAAAATGATTGATAAATTGAGTGAGAGCAGAACTTATGATGAGATCATTTTTTTAACTCCTGATGGAGAAACTTTGAAACAAAATACCTCTAACCAACTCAGTTTAACACAAAATCTACTGCTAGTATGTGGTCATTACAAGGGAATAGATGAACGCATAAGACAAAAATACATTACCAAGGAAATTTCGATTGGCGATTATGTTTTAACCGGAGGCGAATTACCTGCATGCATTCTTATAGACAGCATTGTTCGATTAATTCCGGGTGTAATAAATGACGAAACATCAGCTTTAAGTGACTCATTCCAAGATGGATTACTTTCACCCCCAGCCTACACCAGACCTCAAAATTGGAGGGGTATGGAGGTTCCAGAAGTACTTACTTCTGGTAACTTTAAACAAATAGAAAACTGGCGTACTGATCAAGCCCAAGAGCGGACAAAAAGCAGGCGCCCCGATTTACTTGAAAAGAAATAATTTTCTTTTCAAAATTGTGCTGCAATTATTACTCAAATAACTATTTTTGCAGCCTCAAATTTTACCGTAATACTATTGTAATGGATCAAATAATAAAAGAGATAGAAGCCTTTAACGTTTTAGCAAGAGAAGATAAATCTTTCAAAGCGGGCGACACTATTACTCTTGACTATAAAATTAAAGAGGGCGAAAAAGAACGAATTCAGCAATTTCGTGGGGTTGTAATCCAAAAAAAGGGTTCAAAAATCAACGGAACGTTTACTGTAAGAAAAGTTTCTAATGGTATCGGAGTTGAGCGTATTTTCCCTATCTCCTCACCTGCTATTACCAATATTGCAGTAAATAAAGTTGGTGTTGTAAGAAGATCAAGAATTTATTACCTAAGAGATCTTAAAGGAAAAGCGGCTCGTATCCAAGAAAAAAGAAGATAGAAATTTGCTAAACAATATTTTAGCCCAACCGTCTTTCGGTTGGGCTTTTTTTATGCGAAAAACTAACTTAGCTGAATGGAAAAAATAGGATTATTCTTCGGATCTGATACCGGTTGCACTGAAGCAATTGCTCGATTAGTAAGAGATTTAATTGGAATTGACAAAGTAGATGTATACGATGTCTATGACATTAAAGGAGACGAGCCGGAACAGTATACCCAACTAATATTAGGCTTATCAACTTGGCACGACGGTCAACTTCAAAGCTCTTGGGATGATTATTATTCAAAATTTCACGATTTAGACTTTACTGGAAAAACCGTTGCCTTATTTGGACTTGGAGATCAATACGGTTACAGTACCTATTTCTGCGATGGAATTGGTGTTATTGGAAAACTGGCGGAAAAGAACGGTGCAAAAATTATTGGTAATTGGTCCACTGAAGGATACGAGCACGACGACTCAAAGGCCTTAATAAATGACGACACATTTATCGGATTGTGCTTGGACGAAGACAATCAAGAGGAGTTAACCGATGAGCGCGTTCACGCTTGGGTTGAGCAGATAAAAAAAGAATTCGGAATTTAATCATCCTTTTGCTTGAAGATGTAATTGATGATTGTTTGCGGCGGATCAACCTTTCGATTCGGATCCCAGTAGCGCTCCCCAAAACGCTGCTCTAATTCGGCAATATCTTCTGACTCATCTTCTACTTCCCACGAGTATTTTTTCTCTCTAAAAACAATCACCTTTCGGTAATAAATGGCAAGCATAGTGCCTGACACTCCACCCAGCAAATGAGATTCCCAACTGATCTTCCAATCAAAAGGAAATACTCCCCATATTAAACTTCCATAAAGAAATACTATAGTTAGAGAAACGGCCATATGGCGGTAAGACCTTCGTAAAAATCCACTCCAAAATAAAAATGCAGCTAACATATATATTAACCCACTAGCACCGATATGATAGGAAGGGCGAGCGGCAACCCATACCCAAAATCCCGTGATTAGCCAGCCGTAACCCATAACTTTATAAAAGACAGGTCGATAAAAAAAGTACACCATAGCAATGAGCATAAACATGGGGAGAGAGTTGCTAATCAAGTGATTCATGTCGCCATGAACAAAGGGCGAAGTGATAATTCCCACTAGACCAAACGCTTCTCTTGGATAGACTCCTAAAAACCCAAAGTCAGCATTCATTTGTATTTCAATGAAATACACCAGCCACATTAGCACCACAAAAAGTGCGGAGAAGGTGAAAACATTCCTAATATTTTTAGATACCATGAACCTACTTTTAACAATTGCCTAGCCAATCGATTTTTCAGACTTTCTGGCAGTCAAAGGTAACAGCTACCTGTTTAAAAAACGAAAGCTAAATGACATTGCCTTAAGTCAACTGTAACTATGTTCGCAATTATGAAAGTTCACTTTATAGCCATAGGCGGAAGCGCTATGCACAATCTCGCTTTAGCCCTGCACGATATGGGTTATGAGGTTACTGGATCTGACGATGAAATCTTCGAACCATCGAAAGGTAGATTAGCAAAAAAGGGCCTATTGCCAGCGGAAATTGGTTGGCACACCCAACTCATTCACTCCAAATTGGATGCTGTCATATTGGGGATGCACGCTAGAAAAGACAACCCCGAGTTGCTAAAAGCTCAAGAATTGAACTTGCCCATTTATAGCTATCCAGAATACCTGTATGAAGCATCTAAAAACAAAACTCGAGTAGTTATTGGCGGTTCTCATGGGAAAACGTCTATTACTTCAATGATTTTGCATGTAGTTCAACATGTTGGTTTGGAGTGCGACTATATGGTTGGTGCTCAATTGGAAGGATTCGACAACATGGTTAAACTAACCGATAAGGCCAAATACATCATTCTGGAAGGAGACGAATACCTCTCCTCTCCTATTGACCGCAGGCCAAAATTCCATTTGTATCAACCTCATATTGCATTGTTGAGCGGAATTGCATGGGACCATATTAATGTATTTCCAACTTTTGAGAATTATGTAGACCAGTTTCGGATTTTCATTGATAAGATTGACAGTTCGGGCAGCTTAGTATTTTACGAGAAGGACCCTGAGATTATTAAATTAGTTAATGAGCTTAATCCCGACTTTGATGCCATTGGATACAATATTCCTGAATACCAAATAGAAAATGGAATTACCATAATTACCGTCAACGGAAATAAATATCCTTTAGAAATATTTGGAGAACACAATTTACAAAACCTCTTGGGGGCTGTCCTAGTGCTTGAAAAAATGGGCATTACTAAAGAGGATTCGATAACCGCGTTGAGCAGTTTTAAAGGGGCTAGCAAGCGTTTAGAATTAGTAAAACGAGCAGAGTCGACTGTAATTTACAAAGACTTTGCACATTCCCCTTCTAAATTAAAAGCTACTACCGCTGCAATGAAAAATCAATTCCCAAATCGGCAACTTATTGCATGTATGGAATTACACACCTTTAGTTCTTTGAGCAAAGCATTTCTCTCCCATTATGACGGGGCAATGCAAACTGCGGATACTGCCATTGTGTATTACAATCCGCATACTCTGGAACATAAAAAACTTACTCCAATTTCAAAAGAACTGGTTGCTGAGGGTTTTAATCAAAAAGGATTGCTGGTATTTACAGATTCGCATAAATTGAAAAAGTTCCTTAACGCTCAAGATTGGAATAACAAGAACTTACTCCTAATGAGTTCTGGAAATTTTGACGGAATTGATTATAATGAATTGGCGGAAGAGCTGTTAGGGAAAACTTAGAAAAAAACATCCTAACAAAGTCTTTCCCGTCCCGATATTGAAACGAGAATATAATTTGGGTATTTGATAATATTTAAACTCCGTAAAAGCAGAGTCGTTTTAAAAAAAAAGTATTTATTGGTTTTTAGATTCCCGCCTGCGCAGGAATGAGACTGGTAAATGAGCGTTTACATTTGCAACGAACCCTTTTTTTGAAAAAGTAAAAAAACTAAGCCTTCCTCATCATTGGAACCTTTCGAAAAATAAAAGCTACAATAACACTATAGCTCATTCCTAATAAGGTAAAGCCAATTAGAGTCGTAGGAATATGCGTAGAAAGGCTAAAAACAATTTCCATATTTGCAGTAAATCGCTCTATTTCCTCTGCAGAATACCCTTTGGATTGGGCTTCGTCTAACCTTGTCGCAATTTGGCCCAGAAAATAATTGGGGTCAAAAAATTTGTAAAAAATATAGGTAAAGCCTGTTACAGCTAGTGAATATAAAGCACTTGATCTGGCACCAACTTTAAATAATTGAACAAAATTGCTTTCTGGTTTTTGAATGAAAAAAGCTCTAATTCCAAAAAATATAGCCAGCAGTAGAAATAAAAAGTACAATTGTGTCGAGACAGAACTTTCCCAATCTACGGCAAAAACTAGCACACGGGTACTCATTCCAAAAATGGCAAAGGATAAGGCGAAAAGTGAGGGTGAATTCATTTTGTAATTAATTCTGTTCTTTCATATCAAGCTGATATCTTATGATGAATTGGGTAAAGTCCTATTTCAGAATGGCAAAGATTATGATTTCCTGCTACATTTTGAAGCAAAAAAAAGGTCGCTTTTGGCGACCTTTCATTTTTAACCGTTCATTGAAATTAAGAACTCCTCATTACTTCGAGTACCTCTCATTTTATTTTTTAAGAATTCCATTGCTTCAACGGGCTTCATATCAGAAAGATGCTTCCTGAGAATCCAAATGCGCTGTTGCATTGCCGAATCCAATAATAGTTCATCTCTACGTGTACTTGAAGCCACCAAATCAATTGCCGGATAAACTCTGCGATTAGCAATATTTCTATCCAATTGCAATTCCATGTTACCTGTACCTTTGAATTCCTCAAAGATTACTTCATCCATTTTAGAACCCGTTTCTGTAAGTGCTGTTGCAATAATGGTAAGTGATCCACCATTCTCTATATTTCTTGCAGCACCAAAGAAACGCTTAGGTTTGTGTAATGCATGCGCATCTATACCACCGGTAAGTACTTTACCTGAACCTGGAGCAACTGTATTATAAGCTCTTGCCAACCTAGTAATAGAATCCAATAAAATCACAACGTCATGACCACATTCAACCATTCGTTTTGCTTTTTCTAAAACGATATTGGCAACTTTTACATGCTTATCTGCAGGTTCATCAAACGTACTAGCAACTACTTCTGCATTAACGCTACGTTTCATGTCTGTAACTTCCTCAGGACGTTCATCAATCAAAAGCACTATTAAATATACCTCTGGATGATTAGCAGCAATTGCGTTTGCCACATCCTTCAATAACATCGTTTTACCCGTTTTAGGTTGCGCCACAATTAGTCCACGCTGACCTTTTCCAACAGGAGCAAACATATCCATTACTCGAGCAGACATGTTTTCTCTTGCGTGACCAGTTAGCGTTAACTTTTCTTCTGGGTGCAACGGTGTTAAATACTCAAAGGGTACTCGATCTCGAATGTCTTTTGCTTCACGACCATTTACCTTATCCACTTTTACCAAAGGAAAATACTTTTCGCCTTCTTTTGGGGGACGAACTGCACCGCGAATGGTGTCTCCAGTTTTAAGTCCAAATAATTTAATTTGAGATTGAGAAACGTAGACATCATCAGGAGAAGAGTGGTAATTAAAATCACTTGAACGCATGAATCCATATCCATCGTTCATCATTTCCAAAACTCCTTCAGCTTCAACTAAGTCCCCAAAATCGTATTGAGGTTCTTGCGGCTTATCTGTTCGAGGCTGATTACCACTTCTATTGCCTCGGTTGTCATTTCCACGGTTCTCGTTCCTATTACTATTACGATTATCGTTGTTTCGAGGGTTATTGTTGCTATTTCTCCGCTCGTTATTGTTATTCCGTGGATTGTTAGGGTTATTATTATTCGCCTTACGATCGTTGTTTCTAGGGTTATTATTATTCTCTTTTTCCCCAGTTTTGGTTTCTTCGCTAGACTTTACCTCTTCAGATGTTGGAGCCGCCTCTTTTTTAGTCTCTTCTTTTGAAGCTTCAGCAGGTTTATTCTGCTTTTTGACTGGCGCTTTCGCTGGTCTTTTCGCTTGTTTTTCTATCGGCTTATCCGTTTTTGTTTCAGCAGACTTGTTTGGTTTTACTGTCTCTACTTTTTTCTTGGCTGGTCTTGGCCGAGGGGTTCTTTTGGGTTTATTCTCGATATCTCCATCAGGAACTGATTTTGTTATATTCTCTGCTTGGGTATCTAGAATTTTATAGATTAAATCTTGCTTCTTAAGCTTATCAATTTTGTCTACACCAACTTCTTTGGCAATGGTTTTTAAATCTTCGAGGAGTTTTTCCCCGAGTCCTTTCATATCATGCATATGATGAAATATTATGTTTTTGGAAAAATTGTAAAATCAATTTATTTTGAAAACTAAACCGTAATGATTATTAGGGATTTGGTTGCCTTGAGTAAAGGCTTACCCTGCAATTATACAACTTTTTCGTTTTTATTTACAATTTTTATATCAAAGTGATTATTTGGTTTATTAACACCTCAATACTATAATTGTTCATTGCCTTACAAATTGCTTGCTGAAAGGGACTGTAAGGTAAAGACAAGTAACTTCAAAGATTCAAGTAAAAAACAAAGCCCAATTTTTGATTTCCCAACCATCGTGTAGGCTGAATAGTTCCATTAAATTTGAATCAAATAAAGAATATGAAAGTTTTTATATCAGGTGCATCGGGATTAGTTGGAGGGAACTGCCTTAAACACTTCAAAGGGAAAGGGTTAAATGTCGTTGGGTCTCATTTTTCTTTTGAAACAGCAGCAACTGTTCCGTTCAATACGCTTGATCTTTCCAACAAAAACAACTTTGACCTTGAAGGTTTTGCGCCTGATTACATACTGCATTGTGGAGCATTAACTTGGGTTGATTACTGCGAGGAACACCAAGAAGAAAGTTTTGAAAAAACCGTACAATCAACCAAAAACTTGATTGAAATTGCAAAAAAATGCGGTTCTAAATTAGTGTTCATAGGAACGGATTACATTTTTGACGGAAAAAACGGGCCTTACTTCGAAGATACCAAACCTAACCCCGTTAATATCTATGGACAGCACAAGCTGGATGCTGAAAACTTAGTTCTTAAGGAATTACCAGAAAGCTTGGTAATAAGAATTACCAATGTTTACGGTGAAGAGATTCGCAACAAGAACTTCATTATGCGATTGGTAGACAATGTAAAAAATGACAAAGACGATACACTCAAGTTACCTTATGACCAATATGCTACTCCAGTGTGTGCGGTTGACATTGCAAAAGCACTATACCTATTAATGTCAGATAATAAGTCTGGTGTGTATAACATAGCTTCTACCGACTTTGTAAATCGAGTGCAGTTGGCAGAACGGGTTTTGAGTTATTTTCCTAACCACAAAATGAAAATTGAAACCATAAGTACAGCAGAATCGAATCCTCCGGCAGAGCGCCCACTGAACGGTGGACTATTGAGCGCCAAGTTCTTAAGCGAGTACCCCAATTTTAAATTTAAAAATGTGGACGATTTCATGAAAGAAATCCTTAGTTAATTGTATTAATAGGAAATACTGTTTCTCGATACATTCCGATTTGATAAAAATCAAAGCAGAATACTCGAACTGACAGTTTTAATAAATACAGAGGTATTTTAACGATTACGATTATTTTTAAATAAAAAACAAGCTTAAATTCGCATTCTCATTTAAAAAAATTATGGAAAATATTCACGTTCCTTACGGTTGCACCGTCCATGGTGAAGAAGAAATTGCTGCAGTAACTGAAGTTCTAAGAACATCTACCCAAATGGGCAAAAATGTTCGTGAAATGGAAGAGCGTATTGCAAAGTTGTTTGACAAAAAACACGGTATAATGGTCAATTCTGGTTCTTCGGCTTTGTACATAGCTGTTGAAATACTGAACTTACCTAAGGGTTCAGAAGTGATAACCCCTGCCCTAACCTTTGCTACCACAGTTGCACCGCAAATCAAGAATGGATTGATTCCTGTTTTGGTGGATGTGGAACCAGGTACATATTGCATTGATGCTGATAAAGTAGAGGAAATGATTACCGACAAAACTTCAGCTTTAATTATACCTAACCTCATCGGAAATGTTCCAGATTGGGACAAGCTTGCTGCATTGGCAAAAAAATACGATTTAAAAATTATTGAAGATTCGGCGGATACTTTAGGTGGTACCATTAATGGTGAAAGCACTGGAAAGCACTCGGATATTTCTATCACTAGTTTTTACGGGTCGCACGTGATAAACGCTGCCGGAAACGGTGGAATGCTTTGCGTAAACGATGATAAACTAAACGATAAAGCTCGCTTATTAAGATCTTGGGGACGTTCTTCTTCGTTATTTGTAGAATCTGAAAAAATTGAAAACCGTTTTAACGTGCAGGTTGATGGTATGGATTACGATGCAAAATTCGTTTTTGAAGCATTGGGGTACAACTTAGAACCTTCCGAAATGGGCGCTGCTTTTGGCTTGGTGCAATTGGGTAAGCTAGATTACAATATTACTGAACGAGAAAAGAACTTTGATTACATGACCAATTTCTTCAAGCAATACAAAGATTGGTTTATTCTTCCAAAACAGTTTCCTAATTCTAGAACTGGTTGGTTGGCATATGCCATTACCATAACGGATGCTGCTCCATTTACACGTAAGGAATTCCAGATTTTTATGGAAAAAAGAAACATCCAAACCCGTACGGTTTTTACAGGGAACATAGCAAGACAGCCATTATTTAAAACGGTTGATTTTCGGATTGCAGAAGAAGGTTGTAAACATGCAGACGATGTAATGCGCGGTGGAGTCTTATTGGCGTGTCACCATGGATTAACAGACGCAATGCGTGAGGCAATCACCAAAAATGCCGCTGAATTTTTAGGGCAATTTAAGTAGCCTGAACATAGTATACAGAGTTGAAACCCCTTTCTGAAATTATCGGATTGGGGTTTTTATTTTTTATATTAGCGCTATGCAACCAAAATCAATAGAACTCATCAAGGCTGAACACAGAGGAAATCTTATCCTACAATTAAAGTTTGATTACGATAGTGCATTGGTTGAAAGAGCGAAGGGACTTGGATGTCGCTGGAGTCAAACCAAAAAGTGTTGGTATTTACCCTATCAAAAAGATTCTTACAAAAAAGTAATTGCTCATTTTAAAGGCACTGCATGGGTTGATGCTAGCGGACTATTTGGAGGTAAACCAGTAGCAAAAATCGCCGATAAACCAATAAAAAAAGTCTCCAATAAAAGAAATGAAATACCTGATTATCAATTACCTCCCGAAATAGATAAAAAACTACGTGCCAGACGATACTCTGAAAATACAAGAGGAATCTATATTTCTATGTTGAAACTCTTCTTCAGTTACTTTGCGGGAAAGGATGTAGATGTGCTTACTAAAGAAGATATTCAAGAGTATATACTTTACTTAAAAGAAAAACGGAGTTATAGCTCAAGCAGTCAAAATCAAGCTGTAAACGCAATTAAATTTTATTACGAAAAAGTTAAAGGGCAACAACGAGAAACTTATTGGATAGAGAGACCACGAAAAGAAACTAAACTCCCCAAAGTTATTAGTGAGGAAGAGGTAGTAAGAATGCTCCAAGGGATAGATAACCTTAAGCATTTGGCCATTGTTAGTTTATTGTATTCATCGGGTTTAAGGAGGTCTGAGTTACTCAACTTAAAAAAAGGTGACATAAACGTTGCAAGAAAACAGATATTGGTCGAAGGCGGAAAGGGTAAAAAAGATCGAATTACCATATTATCAGAAACGGCATTAGAAGTGCTTAAAAAGTATGTAATTGAATATAAACCGACTCACTTTCTTTTTGAAGGCAAACCAGGAAATAAATATAGTTCTACCAGTGTAGCAAAAATTGTACAACAAGCTGCAGAAAAAGCTCAAATACCAATGAAGGTTACCCCTCATATTTTAAGGCACAGTTTTGCCACTCACTTAATGGATCAAGGTATAGAAACGAGGTACATTCAAATCTTATTAGGGCACGAATCTTTAAACACTACGGCGATTTATGCGCACGTATCCACAAAAAGCTTAAATTCGATTTCTAGTCCACTCGACAGGCTAAATAATCATAATCAGCTGAATATTAATAACTTAAATAAAAACGATAAAAAAGGATAATAGCACAAGTGTTATTAGCCAAACGTTGTGCTTAATGCTAACATATCTCAGGAAAAGCAATTTCTACAAATTTCAAAGAGTCTTCATATAAGGAGTTTAACAATTCTTGATGTTCGCTATCTTCGTGCCATTCGTCATAAGGTTTTATACCTTGATACCATATTACATCTCTAACTTCTTTTATAACTTCACTTTTAGATGTATTTTCTAAGTTTATTTTACCTACAAAAACAATTTCAGAAAGTAGAGATGCTAATCTGTTTTTTGTTAAAAAAGTCTTAGTTATAATTGGAATTGCTTTTTCGCCTGTTGTTAATTTTACTGTTTTCATTTAAATTAAGTTTTAGCTTAATAATCCGCACTAAGCACAACAACATATAAAATTCATTGCTATTTTGTGCTTAATCAGTGGTCTTTGCTTGTTGATATTCTTTGTTTTTAATTCGATAATTAGTGTTTGTTTATACGCAACGAAATCTTATATAATTCCGTTGGCACCAATAAAAAATAACAAATGAAATACTGGGCTTTCCATTGTAATCCAAAAGCATGGGATTCGATAAAAGAAATATCGGAACATGATGATGGTACATGGCTAATAAATAAACAGGATGAAAAAGAGATTCAAATTGGTGACAAATTTGCTCTTTGGGTTTCTGGAAAAGATGCAGGTGTCTATGCCTTTGGTGAAATAATAGATTCCCCTAAATTGTTAAAAGAAGATGAAAAAAGGGCGTCAAAATATGCAATAAATAAAACCAAATTTGATGATGTTTCATTAAGAGTGAAATTGAAATACACAGATAAATTTCAAACGACTCCTGTAATTAGAAATGTGATTCTGAATTCAATCTGGCTAAATGAGGACACCTTGCAATATTCTTTTTTCAATCGGCCACAAGGAGTTACCTCACGTG
>Ga0209199_1000185_pt1 | contig 99597 bp, 89 predicted proteins | sample COGITO_mtgs_1105_7_FD_184805 | JGI IMG/M metagenome (GOLD analysis project Ga0209199, IMG submission 184805) | Pelagic marine microbial communities from North Sea - COGITO_mtgs_110523 (SPAdes) (version 2) | ecosystem: Environmental > Aquatic > Marine > Epipelagic ... | reverse complement strand
GCGCTGTCATTCTTATATTATTTTTCTTTCAATGAACATTCGCTTCTTCTAAAGTTCTTATACCCTTCAGCATTTTAGCGAGTGCAAATATAGAACCCTTTTAATTACCCACAAGGAGTTTTTAAATTTTATTTGTATTTATTTTAGTTTCTTTTGAGAGTGGGGTCTTAGGAGCTTTCCAAAGGGTATATAAAGAATCTAAATTATAGGTGAGTGCTGTTGGATCTAGCTCAATCAAACCATCTCCATAAGCACGCTGTAAAATATCTTCTATCAAAAAATCTTCGTAGTTAGTTTCTGGAGCATAGGTATCCTTTAAGGAAAGCTTAAAAAGAGAAGCGGTCGTTTGATAAATGATCGCACGCCAACCGTTTCTTAACTCTTTAACTAAGTCATGAGTGGTAGCACCTGTTTGCCTGTGGACTAACTTAATGAGAATACGTCCCTGGGAACGTGATAATTTTCTTAACTCAACTTCAAATTCATCGTAAATGAATTTTTCTACTCGTTTAAGGTAAGTGCGTTTTCGTTTCTTTCCCTTAATATTAGTCAAGCGTTTACTTAAAGTGTCCAGACGATCTGAAGCTAACTTAGCATAGGGATAAACTCTTAAGGTACGGTTTCTAAGAATCACATAGTCCCTAAGCTGATTCATGCTTTTAAAACGAAGGGGTTGAAAAAGAATTACTTCTTTTAATCGAATTCCAGAGTCTGGTATAGAATCCGTTTCAAACTTATACAATAATTCTCCTTCAAAGTCAGAAGGAACTATAATTTGCGCATTCGAAAAAAAAGCAATGAAAAAAAATAAGTAGAGAAAAAAATAATTCATTGAGAAAATGCTTATTATATCTTAGTTAATTATTTCTATAAAAAACTGTTGTTTATTAAAATTATAAAATAAAGTAGCTTATTTTTATAAAGCTCAAAAATACAAATATTTTAAAGGGAGGTCTTTTTATTTGGAATATTCTTACTTTTGGTTTTCTTAAATTTCAACTTTATAATTATGAGCATTCTAGATAAAAAAGCCCTTAAATTTTTAGAAAATTATTTAAATAATGCGGCCCCAACAGGTTATGAAAGTGGAGGACAAAAAATCTGGATGGACTACCTAAAGCCCTATGTAGATGAATTTATAACCGATGTTTATGGCACTGCCGTTGGTGTTATCAATCCAGGGGCAAAATACAAAGTAGTTATAGAGGGACATTCTGATGAAATTTCTTGGTACGTAAACTATATTACAGACAACGGTTTAATATATGTTATTCGTAACGGAGGAAGTGATCATCAAATAGCTCCCTCTAAATGGGTAAATATCCAAACAAAAAAAGGAATTATTGAAGGTGTTTTTGGATGGCCAGCAATTCATACCCGAAAAAGTGGAAAAGAAGAAGTACCTAAGTTGGATAACATCTTTATTGATATTGGCGCAAAAAATAAAAAAGAAGTTGAAAAAATGGGAGTTCATGTTGGCTGTGTCATTACCTATCCTGATACTTTTAAAACTCTTAACAAAGATAAATTTGTTTGTCGCGCCATCGACAATCGTGCAGGTGGTTTTATGATTGCACAAGTTGCCCGTTTATTATCTGAAAATAATATAAAATTACCTTTTGGACTTTACATTACTAATTCTGTACAAGAAGAAGTAGGACTTAGAGGTGCAGAGATGATTACTCAAACAATCAAACCTAACGTTGCAATAGTAACAGATGTTTGCCATGACACCTCAACCCCAATGATTAATCAGAAGATAGAAGGTCAAACCGAAATAAGTAAAGGCCCCGTTATTTCATATGCACCTGCAGTTCAAAATAATCTAAGAGAACGTATTATAGAAACTGCTGAGGCTAATAAAATACCATTTCAACGCCACGCGTCTTCTAGATTCACAGGTACTGACACCGATGCCTTTGCTTATAGTAACGGAGGTGTTGCTTCGGCTCTAATTTCATTACCTCTACGCTACATGCACACAACCGTAGAAATGGTTCATCGTGAAGATGTTGAAAATGTAATTAAGTTAATTTATGAAACCGTTCAAACTATTAAAAATGGAGAAACATTTAGTTATTTTGAATAAAACGGCTGGTTGATATTAACCAGGGTAATTCGTCTTGCTTTTTACTATTAAAAAAAATGTAATTTTTAAAAAAAACTAAAACTATATCTAGCTTGAAATACTTGACTACGAAGATATTTGGGTGTTATTAAGAATTGCTGTGTTAATTTTCTTAACAACAGATGGACCTTCATATACAAAACCTGAATATAATTGAATTAAAGAAGCACCTGCATTTAATTTATCTAAGGCATCCTGAGGAGAATGAATTCCGCCAACTCCAATAATAGGAAAAGCATTATTACTTTTTTTGTGAATAAATCGGATAACATCAGTACTTCTATCGGTAAGTGGTTTTCCGCTGAGACCTCCTGCTTCAGTTTTATTTGGAGATTTTAATCCCTCTCTAGAAAGTGTTGTGTTGGTTGCAATAACTCCGTCAATATCAATCGAAGTGATGATATCAATAATATTAAGCAATTGGTTGTCAGTCAAATCAGGAGCAATTTTAAGTAAAATAGGCTTTGGGCTAGTTTTTTTCATATTCAAATCTTTCAAAGCTTGCAATAAGCGTTGAAGCGGCTCTTTATCCTGTAAGGCTCTTAAATTAGGTGTATTAGGTGAACTAACATTTACAACAAAATAGTCAACATGGGGAAACAAAGCTTCAAAACATTGAACATAATCAGAAACTGCCTCGTCGTTGGGTGTGATTTTATTTTTACCAATATTTCCGCCGATGAGAACACCCTTATTCATTTTTAAACGTTCAATGGCCTCCTCAACACCTTCATTATTAAATCCCATACGGTTGATTAAGGCGTCATCTTCAGGCAGACGAAACAAACGCTTCTTGTGGTTTCCTGGCTGGGGCTTAGGAGTTAATGTACCTATTTCAATAAATCCAAATCCAAAATTAGAAAGTTCTTGATAAAGTTTAGCATCTTTATCAAAGCCTGCTGCCAATCCAATAGGATTGGGAAATGTCAAGCCAAATAGTTTTCGCTCTAAACGTTCATCTTTTACTTGATAAAGACCCCTAATCAAACTTCCCATTCCAGGAATCCGGTGTATAAGTTTAAGCGTAGAAAAAACGATATGATGAACCCATTCTGGGTCAAAAAGAAAGAGTATTGGTTTTATTAAGAATTTATACATCCTTTATTAAAAAAAATCCCGCCTAGAGCCGTGATTAAAAGTTGTTATTTTTTTATCTGGGGAGCATTTAACTTTGAACTCATTTCCAATGAAATAGCTGAACGTTCAATCTTAAGCTTTCCTGACAATGTTTCTATGACACAAGTATTATCCTTGTCATTGAGTTCCATGATTTTAGCATGTAAACCACTTTTTGTGATTATACGATCACCTTTTTTCATAGCACTCATAAAATTCTTTTCCTTTTTTTGTTTACGCTGACCTGGAAGTATTATAAAAAAGAAAAATACCACTAGCATTAACAGTAAAAAAGGAAGTTGACTTGATAAGCCTTCTGACATAGTAATTAAATTAAAATTTATTGACGTGCTTTAGCTTGTGCATCACGTTGTTGTTGCTTTACTGGATCTGGAGTAACGTTAGATTTTATTCTTAACATCTCTCTTCCAGAAGCTGTATTTGCTGAAAGTGTTACTGATTTTTGTTGCATTCCAGGCTTATTACTTGAATCAAAGCTAACCATTATTTTTCCTGAAGCTCCAGGAGCAATAGGAGTATTTTTAGGATATTGTGGAACTGTACAGCCACAGCTTCCACGGGCATCAACAATAATTAAATCCTCTTGGCCAGTATTTGTGAAATTGAATTCTGTTGTTACTGTTTCTCCTTCATTAATAGTTCCAAAATCATGTTCAGTTTTATCAAAAGTGATAATTGGCCCTGAAACGTTCAATGAAGGGTTCGAACTAGAAGCATTAGTTGTTGTTGCGTTGGTTATCTTTTTCGCTGCACTGTCTTGGCATGCTGTAAAAGTAGTGGCGATAATTGCTAAACAAATGATTAATATTTTTTTCATCAATATATAAATTAAGTGAATTCAAAAGTAATAAAAAAAGTTATCATAACAAGCCCCTCCCTGTTTTGTTCAAACGATTTTCTTGACTAAATTCTTTTACTAACTTGTCCAATACACCATTTACAAAATTATTGCTATTAGGAGTGGAATAATCTTTAGCAATCTCTAAATATTCGTTAAGGGTTACTTTAGACGGAATTAATGGGAAGTATAATAATTCAGCAATTGCAATTTTTAAAATAACATTATCAAGTTGTGCAATTCTATCTGCATCCCAATTTGGTGTTTTTCCCAAAAGCTCTTTTTGTAATTTTTCATCATTTACAATTACTTTTTCTAAAAGTTGTATTCCAAAATCTGTATCCTCTTGGTTTTCATTTGGCTTGGGAAATAATAAAGTTTGAGGTTTATTTACTTTTATTTTTTTTAACATTTTAAGCATAAAGGTGTTCACCATTGGCAAGTCATCAATCCATGTCAATCGCTGATCTTCAATATGATCATATAGATAACTTGAAGTAGCGATATGGTCTTTAAATATTTTTAAGACAAGTTTTAAATCATCTGCTATTTTTATGTTTTCAAGAGCCATGTAGGCTTTAAAAATAGCTGAAGAAGTAACGAGTTCAAATAATTCTTTTAAGTATTTGAACTCTAAGTCCCAATTTATGAGTTTTTTATTATTTAAATGCTTAGACAAACTTTTATGATTCTTAATAAAAAGAAGAACTTTATTTTGAGCAAACTTTTGAAGAATAAAAAAGTGAGTTTCGTTTTGAATGTTATGCTTTTGAATGGTTTCCAACTGTTGCTCAGCATGTGCATGAAGGGATTTGATAAGACCAAGAAGAAGAAGGTAAAGATTAAAGGTGTGTTCTACGCTTTCTTTAAAAAACTTAACCTCATCATCAATTTTAAATTGTTTCCCAACTGTAAAGGAATAAACAGACTGCATTACTTTAATGCGAATGTGGCGTCTTGTAAGCATGTTTTAGAACTTTATTAGACACGAAATTAATCCAATAAAGTGGAAAAAAATGTAATTATTCAATAAAAGTTTCAGGATTATATTTGAATTTAACCCTTTCCATTTACTTATATTTGAAGCAACAGTTATGAAAGAACTTCAATATCTAAATAAATACTTTTTAAAATACCAAACAAAACTTCTTTTAGGTTTTTTAATTACCATTATAGCAAGAATTTTTTCATTATTTGCTCCTCGACTTATCGGAAACTCTTTGACGGCAGTTGAAAAATATTTGCAATCTCCTGGTGGAGAATCAGAAGTTATAAAAAAGGTTTTACTAATTAATATTCTCATTATTATTGGAGCTACTTTAATTTCTGGATTCCTTACGTTCTTAATGCGACAAACTATTATAAATGTTTCTCGATTTATAGAGTTTGATCTAAAAAATGAAATTTTTTGGCATTATCAAAGACTAACTCAACGGTTTTATAAAAACAACCGAACGGGTGACCTGATGAATCGAATAAGCGAAGATGTTGGTAAAGTAAGAATGTATGTTGGTCCTGCTTTTATGTATAGTGTTAATACAATTTCACTATTTATTATAGTAATTTCTTATATGATAAGCATTGCGCCTGAACTGACTTTATATACTATGTTACCACTTCCAATTTTATCTGTAACGATCTATAAGCTGAGTCGAATTATTAATACGAAGAGCACATTAGTTCAAGAAATACTTTCTAAAATGTCTTCTTTCGCTCAAGAAACATTTAGTGGGATTTCTGTAATTAAGTCTTACAACCTGCAGCATAAAATGAATGAGAATTTTTCTGACTTAGCTTACGATAGTTTTGAAAAAAACATGAGTCTTGTGAAAGTTCAGGCTTGGTTTTTCCCACTTATGATTTTACTTATTGGGTGTTCAAACCTTATTGTTATTTATGTAGGGGGAAATCAATACATAAATGGAAAAATCGAAATTGGGGTACTTGCAGAATTTATTATTTATGTTAATATGCTTACTTGGCCTGTTGCAGTCGTGGGATGGATTACTTCAATAGTTCAACAAGCAGAAGCATCTCAAAAAAGAATTAATGTTTTCTTAAAAGAAAAACCTGAAATTGATGATGGTCCAGGAATAAATAAACCCATAAATGGGAATATTAAATTTAAAAATGTTTCATTAGTCTATCCCGAAACAAATATTACTGCCTTAAGAAATATTTCTCTTGAAATTCCTTCAGGAACTACCCTGGGGGTTATTGGGAATATTGGCTCAGGTAAAACTACTTTTTTAGATTTAATATCACGACTTTATGATCCCTCAGAAGGATCCATTGAAATTGATCGATTTAACTTAAAAGACTATCGAATTGAAGAAATCAGGAGTTCATTGGCCTATGTACCACAAAATTCATTTTTATTTTCTGAAAGCATTGAAGATAATATTCGTTTTGGATCAATAAATGCTAACAAAGAAGAAATTCAAAAGGCAACAAAACATGCAAAAGTTCATGATAACATTATTGGTTTTAAAGAAGGATACAAAACTCTTTTAGGTGAGCGAGGTGTTACACTTTCTGGAGGTCAAATTCAGCGTGTTTCTATTGCCAGGGGATTAATAAAAAAACCAAATATTTTACTTTTAGATGATTGTCTTTCTGCAGTTGATACTGATACTGAAGAAGAGATTTTAAAACACCTGAAAACAGCGACTAAAAATAAAACTACAATTATAGTTAGCCATCGAATTTCGTCTGTAAGACACGCAGATCTTATAATTATTCTTGAAAATGGACAAATCGTTCAAAAAGGTAGGCACATTGATTTAATTAATGCTAAAGGTTATTACAAAGAATTATCTAAAAAACAACATTCAGATATATAGGAATAAGATATTTTCTAAAAACTTTACTCAGTTATTAAATCAATCAATTAGATTTTTTCCTAAAAATTAGGTCCTAGATTGATCAGAAAATGACATTATAAAAACTTCTATTCTGAAAAGATTTAATTCATATAACTTTAAATCAATACTTTTTTCTATAAAAAAAAAATACTTTAAAATACTTCTCTTTTATTTTTTCCTCTAAATAATTATTTCAACCTTTAATAATTAAGAAACTTAATTATGAAAAATCTTCTATCCCTTTTATTTCTTCTATCAGGCGGAATTATATTTAGCCAGGTTACACTCGATTACTATTTAGATCAAACACATCCTTACGATAATAAAATTCCTACCCCTGTTGAATTATTAGGATATGAAGTAGGAACATGGCATGTCTCACATGATAAGTTAATAAACTATATGTACGAACTCGCTAAAGCTTCAGATCGTATTACTATTGAGAACAGAGGCAAAACTTATGAGGGAAGACCAATTTTATTACTCACGATTACCAGTCCTGAAAATCATAAAAATATAGGATCTATACAAAAAGAACATCTTAAACTATCGGACCCTATAGGAAGTAAAGTTTCCATTGCATCTCAACCATTAGTAGTTTATCAAGGATTTTCAATTCACGGAAATGAACCAAGTGGCGCAAATGCTGGGCTTTTAGCAGCCTATCATCTGGCAGCAAGCCAAGCTCCAGAAACACTTCAAATGTTAAAAGATTTGGTAATACTCTTTGACCCAAGTTTTAACCCTGATGGACTTCAAAGATTTGCCTATTGGGCAAATACTAATAGAAATCAAAACTTAACAGCAGACTCAAATGATAGAGAATATAACGAAGTTTGGCCTGGAGGTCGAACTAATCACTATTGGTTTGACCTAAATCGAGATTGGCTTCCTGGACAATTACCAGAATCGCAAGCTCGTCTAAAAACATTTACCAAGTGGCTTCCGAATATCTTAACAGATCATCATGAAATGGGAACTAACTCTAGTTTCTTTTTTCAACCAGGACATCCTTCTCGTGTTAATCCATTGACTCCATTAATGAATCAGAAATTGACTGAAAAAATTAGTGCATTCCATATTGATGCTTTTGATAAAATAGGTTCATTATATTATTCTCAAGAGAATTTTGATGATTTTTATTACGGAAAAGGATCTACCTATCCAGATGTTAATGGAGGTATTGGAATTTTATTTGAACAAGCAAGTTCAAGAGGCCACATTCAAGAAAGCGACAACGGAACACTTACTTTTCCTTTTACTATTCGTAATCAACTAACTGCAGCTTTTTCCACCTTAAAAGCAGCTAGTTCGATGCGCGTAGAGCTATTAAATTATTTTCAAGACTTCTATAAAACGTCCTTAATTGAAGCTAAAAAAAATAAGCGAAAAGCTATTGTTTTCGGAAATCCTAAGGATCCAGTAACCACATATGAACTAGCACGTATTTTTAAACGTCATGACATCGTAATTCATCATCTAAAAAATAATATAGTGAAAAAAGGAAAAAAATTCATCCCAGAAACAAGCTATATTATTCCTTTAGAACAAAAGAAAAATAAATTGATACATGCAATGTTCAGTACTCAAACAAAATTTCAAGACAGTTTGTTTTATGATGTTTCTGCTTGGACACTCCCCTATGCTTTTAATCTAGATTATGAATATCAAAACAGCATTGAAAATATTGGAAATATTGTAAATGATTTAAAAGCTCCCATAGGAAAAGTAACAAATAAAGGTTCTTATGCATATGTATTTGAAGCACATAATTACTATGTGCCTAAATTGATAAATAAATTACAACAACAAAATATTAGAATAAAAGTAGGTCTTACTCCTTTTACTTTAGAGGGTAATAACTATGATTATGGGACCTATATGGTTCCTGTTAAAAATCAAGTTATTGATGAAAATGAACTTTATAAGATTCTGCAAAAAGCTGCGGCAGAAACTCATGTGACTATTGTAGGAGCAAATACTGGCCATACTGAGGGTATTGATCTTGGGTCTGGTGATTTTTCAAAAGTTAAAAAACCAGAAATAGCTCTTTTAGTAGGCGATGGAGTTCGCAGTTATGATGCAGGTGAAATATGGCATTTACTTGACACAAGACATGAGATTACAATCACTAAAATTGATGTTCGTAATTTAAGGAAAGTTGACTTAAGTCGATACAGTCACTTTATTATTCCGAATTTTTCAGGTTCAGGATTAGATCCACATATTGATAAAATCAAAGAATTTGTAAATGAAGGAGGTACCCTTATTGGTTATCGATACACCACAAAATGGTTAAATAAAAATGAGTTTATAACATTAGATTTTTTAGAAGAAAATATAATAGCAAAAAATATTAGCTTTGACAATAAAAATGCTTTTAGAGGTGCCCAAGTTACAGGTGGAGCAATTTTCAATACAAAAATTGATAGAAGTCATCCTATAAATTTTGGTTACCAAAATACAACATTACCCATTTTTAGAAATACCAATATTTTCATTAAAGCAGATGAAAATAGTTATAATAACCCAATCCAATACACGAAGACTCCGTTACTTAGTGGTTATATATCTGAAGAAAATTTAGCACTATTAAAAGACACAGTCCCTTTTAAAGTTAACAGAATAGGCAAAGGAAGAGTAATCATATTAACCGATAACACTAACTTTAGAGCATTTTGGTACGGCACAAATCGCATAATAACAAATGCACTTTATCTATCTGACAAAATGTAGCCTACAAAATTTGTTGTCCATTGGCCAATTTAGATTCAGGGGCCAATAGGATAACATCTTTTTCCTCTGTAGCTCCAAGAACCAAGCACTGACTTTTAAAATTTGCGATTTTTCTTGTTCCAATATTAACTACAGCTATTACTTGACGATCTAGAAGCTCTTCTAGGGAATAGCGATTTGTTACTTGCGCTGATGAATGTAAAACCCCCAAGGGCCCAAAATCTATTTTTAACTGAAAAGCAGGCTTTTTAGCCTCAGGGAAATTAATAGCAGAGATAATAGTCCCTACTCGTAAATCTATTTTTTCAAAAGTATTATAATCAATCATGAATCTATTTTGAATGGTATAAAAATACTACTTTTAAATTCAGATATATAAAAAATGGCGCTTACTGAATCTTATATGCTTCCATTAGGAAGAATTGCTCCCGATTTTTCTCTTCTAAATGTGGTGACTGGAAAACAGTCTAAATTAGAGTCATTAAAAGGTTCAAAAGGTACTTTAATTATTTTTATATGTAATCATTGTCCGTATGTTGTTCACTTAATAGATTCAATAGTTTCAAGTGCAGAATTATTAGAATCAAAAGGTATTAATACGATTGCTATATCAAGTAATAGTATACATTCTCATCCTCAAGATGGCCCTCAAGAAATGGCGAAATTATCATTTAATAAAAAGTTTTTATTCCCATATCTATATGATAAAACTCAGGAGATCGCTCATGCCTATAAGGCTGCGTGTACTCCGGATTTTTATTTATTTGATGTAGGCTTGAAGCTAGTTTATAGGGGGCGATATGACGCTTCAAGGCCTGGAAACACAATACCAATAACAGGTGAAAATTTACATAAAGCAGTTAAAATCATGCTATCAAAAAAGCCCATGCTTGAAATTCAATATCCAAGTATAGGCTGTAATATAAAATGGCATCAAGGCAATAGCCCTGAAGATCGTTTTTAGAATTTTATAAGTTCTACTTCAAATATTAACGTAGCGTCTGCGGGAATAACACCACCAGCACCTTTAGCACCATATCCTAAATGACTTGGAATTACAAAACGAGCAGCAGCACCTTTATTAAGTAATAAAATTCCTTCATCCCATCCCGGAATAACTTGTCCCACACCTACTGAAAATTCTATCGGTTGGTCTCGTTGATAAGAAGAATCAAAAACAGTTCCGTCGACTAATGTTCCCTTGTAATGAACAGAAACATTAGCTCCTTTTGGTGGATGTTCTCCTTCACCTTCTTTCGTAATGGTATAATATAATCCACTTGTAGTTTTTTTCATCCCCTTTACTAAAGTAGACATTGCTTTATCTGCAGCATCAACAGCCGATTGCTTTCGTGTTTCACCACTAGAATTAAATTCCTCAAATGCTTTTAGTGCGTCCCATTCTTTTGCGGCTACTCCATGGCGTTCAATAGTTACCGAATCAATGATGTCTCCTTGAGTAATATTATTAATAACATCTTGACCTTCAGTTACATAACCAAAAACCGTATGTTTTCCGTCTAACCAGTCTGTTTTACCGTGGGTAATAAAAAATTGACTTCCATTTGTCGCTGGTCCAGAATTTGCCATAGAAATCGTTCCTGGCTTGTTGTGTTTTAAATCTGGATGAAATTCATCATCAAATTGATATCCAGGACCACCCAAACCAGAACCCTGCGGACATCCACCTTGAATCATAAAATCAGCAATAACACGATGAAATTTCATCCCATTATAATATGGTTCACCAGCACCTTTATGATCATTTTTTAATGTCCCTTCTGCTAAGCTAACGAAGTTTCCAACCGTACCAGGAGTTTTGTCGAAGGTTAGTTCTAGTAAAACTATACCTTTTGATGTTTCAAATTTTGCGTAAATACCTTCCATAATAATTTTATTTGGTGGCAAAGATAAGAATCCTCTTTAATCCGAATGGGTTAATCTAAAAAAGCTTAATTGGCAATCTCACTCATAAATTTAAGTCGATACAATCGAAGGTCCTCTTCTTCATAATCTCCGTCAAATTCATCATAGGCATCTTTAATAGAATCTGATTCGGCCTCTATAAAGTAGTCATATAGTTCTTCTTGCTGATCTTCGTCAAGAAGTTCTTCAAAACAATAATCTATATAAAGACGAGTTCCAGCAAAAACTATGGTTTCCATCTCTGTTAAAAGTTTTCCCATGTCCATTCGTTTAGCTGAAGCTATATCTTGTAATGGTAATTTCCTATCGATACTTTGAATCAAAAATAATTTAAGTGCAGAATTAGTTCCAGTACTCTTAACTACTAGATCATCTGGTCGAAGAATTTGATTTTCTTCAACATATGATATAATGAGTGATAAAAATTTATCACCATAACGCTTTGCTTTTCCTTCTCCTACACCATTAATATTAATTAATTCTTCTTGGGTGATAGGATATTTTAAACACATATCCTCTAAAGAATATTCTTGAAAAACAGCATATGGTGGGACTTTGCTTTCACTTGCCACCTGTTTCCTTAGTCCTACAAGCATATTCATTAATATTTTATCGAGTATTCCTTGTGATTTATTCTGAATAATGTTTGCAGCAGAAATATTATCGAATTTGTGATCTTCACTCATTAAAAATGAGATTGGATTAGAAAGATATTCTCTTCCCCGTGAAGTGATTTTTAACAAACCATAGGTTTCTATTTCTTTTGTCAAAAAACCTGAAACTAATGCTTGCCGAATTAAAGCCATCCAAAAATAAGAATCTTTTGAATCTCCGCTCCCAAAAAAAGAAGCTTCATGTGTTTTATGGGACTGAATAAGTGCATTTTTTTCACCTAAAAGAGATTTTACCACTTCTTTAGACTTGTATTTTTCTTTTGTGGCCTTTATAACTGATAATAAAAGCTCAAGTTCTTTTTGTGCCTCAACTTTCTTTTTAGGATAACGCATGTTGTCGTCCATATCTCCTCCATCACCTGTTACATTATCAAAAGCTTCTCCAAAGTAATGCAGGATAAATCGACGACGAGAAATAGAAGTCTCAGCATAGGCAACCATATCACTCAAAAGTGCCATCCCAATTTCCTGTTCAGCTAATGGCTTTCCAGACATGAACTTTTCTAATTTCTCAATGTCTTTATAAGCGTAGAAGGCTAGGCAATGCCCCTCTCCTCCATCACGCCCTGCGCGTCCAGTTTCCTGGTAATAACTTTCAATACTCTTCGGAATATCATGATGGATCACAAAACGAACATCAGGCTTATCAATTCCCATACCAAAAGCAATGGTCGCCACAATTATATCGCAATCATCATTTAAAAAATTATCTTGATTATTAATTCTTGTTTTAGGATCTAGGCCAGCATGATAAGGAAGTGCTTTAATGCCATTTACCTGAAGGGTTTGTGAAAGTTCAGTAACACGTTTTCTTGACAAACAATATACAATACCAGATTTATTTTCATTTTGTTTGATGAACTTAATGATATCAGAATCTACTAGATTTGTTTTGGTACGTACTTCATAATAAAGGTTTGGACGGTTAAAAGAAGCTTTGAAAACAGTAGCACCTGAAATTTTCAGGTTTTTCATAATATCCTCTTGAACCTTAGGTGTAGCTGTAGCTGTTAAAGCAATTACAGGGATTTCTTGCTCAAATTGTTCCAATATAACTCTTAAATTCCGGTATTCGGGTCTAAAATCATGACCCCATTCTGAGATACAGTGAGCTTCATCTACAGCCAAAAAAGAAATTTTTATAGATTTGAAAAAAGCAATATTTTCTTTTTTGGCCAATGATTCGGGAGCAACATATAATAATTTAGTAACACCATTTATAATATCTGTCTTTACCTGTTCAACTGCTGTTTTGGTTAAAGATGAATTGAGGACATGAGCAATTCCATTTTCTGAAGAAATACCACGAATAGCATCTACTTGATTTTTCATTAATGCAATGAGAGGTGAAACAACAATTGACGTTCCTTCTTGCATCAGCGCGGGCAATTGATAACATAAAGACTTGCCCCCACCTGTGGGCATGATAACAAAACTGTTTTCTTTGTTAAGCACTTTAGTAATAACACTTTCTTGTAGTCCTTTGAATGAAGAAAAGCCGAAGTATTTCTTCAAAGCCTTCTTTAGATCATCTGAATTCATTAATGTATTTATGGTTTAAATTTAAATTCTAATAAGTATACTATCTAAGTTAACTCTTTTTATTATCGTCTACAAATTCTTTAAGAACATCTGCTTCTTTAAATTTAAAAAAAACCAAAATCAATTTTTCTCATTTCAAATCGATTGTTTTTTGATATTTTTGTATTTATAAATTTCACACTAAGTATCAAATATAAGTATGAGCTCAACTACGCCAAGAGATGAAATGTCTTTTTTGGATCACTTAGAAGAATTACGTTGGCATTTAATTCGTTCTGTCTTGGCAATTGTTATTATTGCATCAATAGCTTTTGTTTTCAAAGATTTTATATTTGATGTACTTCTATTTGGCCCTAAAAAGAAAAGCTTTATAACCTATCGCTGGTTTTGCTCACTTTCGCAAACACTAGGACAAGGTAGTAGCTTTTGTCTTGAAGAACTACCATTTAGAATTCAAAGTAGAACCGTAGCAGGACAGTTTTCTGCCCACCTATGGACTTCAGTTCTTGCAGGATTTATCATTTCATTCCCCTATATAATATATGAATTCTGGAAATTTGTTAGTCCTGGACTATATGAAAAAGAACGAAAAAATGCACGTGGTTTTATATTTATAGCTTCTCTTCTCTTTTTCATAGGAGTTCTTTTTGGATATTATATCGTTACACCGCTTTCTATTAATTTTTTAGGAAACTATTCTGTGAGTAGTGAAATTTTTAATGATTTTGATCTGAGTAGTTATATTGGTTTACTTCGAGCATCTGTTTTAGCTTCTGGAATCATTTTTGAGTTACCAATCATAATTTATTTTTTAACGCGCGTTGGAATTGTATCACCTGAATTTCTTAAAAAGAATAGGAAAATTTCATTAGTAGTTGTTTTAAGTCTTTCTGCAATAATTACACCTCCAGACGTGGTAAGCCAGATAATTGTTAGTATTCCAATACTTATTTTATATGAAGTAAGTATTGTTATTGCGAAAATTGTAACTCGAAATCAAGATAAAGGCCTAACTAATGTCTAATCCTATTTCTGAATTTAACGACTATAGAAGTCGGATGAATAAACAATTACTGCAAGGTGGTTCAAACACATTAAAACGGATTTTTAGCCTTGATAAACAAGCTTTTCAAGAAGGTTCATTAGATGTAGCTACAAAAGAATTATTGGGCTTAGTTGCCTCAACCGTTTTAAGGTGTGATGATTGTGTTAAATATCATCTCGAGAAATGTTATCAGGAGAAACTTAGCAAAAAGGCGATTATGGAAGCACTCGAAATAGCTACCTTAGTGGGTGGAACAATTGTCATACCCCATCTAAGAAGAGCATACGAATACTGGGAAACTCTTGAATCAACTAAGAAATAGAAGAAAATGAAACTTACAGCCACCAATATTGAAAAATCGTACAAAGGACGTAAAGTTGTAAAAGGGATTTCTGTAGAAGTTTCTCAGGGAGAAATTGTAGGCTTACTTGGCCCAAATGGAGCAGGTAAAACTACCTCATTTTATATGATAGTTGGACTAATAAAGCCTAACAACGGAGCTATTTTTCTTGATGATAAAGAAATAACAAAATCTCCCATGTATCAGCGTGCTCAACAAGGCATTGGATATCTTGCCCAAGAAGCATCTGTATTTAGAAAGCTGAGTGTTGAGGATAATATTTTAAGTGTTTTACAAATGACAGATTTATCTAAAAATGCTCAAAAAGAAAAAATGGAATCGTTATTAGATGAATTTAGCTTAAACCATATTCGAAAAAATAGAGGTGATTTGCTCTCCGGAGGAGAACGACGACGTACGGAAATTGCTCGTGCGCTTGCAACCGACCCTAAATTCGTTTTACTTGACGAGCCGTTTGCTGGTGTTGATCCAGTTGCAGTAGAAGATATTCAACGTATTGTAGCACATCTTAAAAAGAAAAATATTGGCATATTAATTACTGATCACAACGTGCAAGAAACTTTAGCAATTACCGATAAAACATACTTAATGTTTGAGGGAAGTATTCTTAAGGCGGGAACCCCAGATGAATTGGCTTCAGATGAAATGGTTCGCAAAGTATATCTTGGACAAAATTTTGAACTTCGTAAAAAGAAATTATCCTTTTAAAATAATTTGCATAATAATATTAATCAAAACTATTTTTTAAAACATTTAAAAATAAATATATTATAATCATTACTGGAACTGCGACCCATTGTAAAAAATAAAAAGTGGGTACAGACAATAAGATAAGTAACAATTGAAACCCATAATCTCGAAGTTCAAAAGATTGAATTTTAAAAGAAAATAAAGGCAATCTCATATTCATTAATATTGCTGACAAAATTGAAATAAAAACTAAGGCAGGATATGTAGTGAGAAAAGGTTTGAAAAATGTAAATAACGGATGCGCAATCAATAATGGTAATGCTACTATAAAAAGAGCATTTGCTGGTGCTGGAAGACCTTTAAACTCATAGCGTTGTTTTGTGTCTATATTAAATTTTGATAATCGTATTGCAGCACCAAGGGAAATCAAAAAACCAACTAAAGCAAAGGGAGCAAATGAGAAAGTAAACTCATTTTGAAAAATCAAAAAATCATAACTTACTTCTCTAATTCCAATTTCTAGAAACAACTGATACATAACAATGCCTGGTACAATACCACTAGTAATTAAGTCTGCCATTGAGTCAAACTGAAGTCCGAATTTACTCTCAGCATTTAATAATCGAGCAAAAAAACCATCAAATAAATCAAAAAAGGTACCCAGAAGCACTAAAAGAAAAGCTGCCTCAAATAAATTCTTAAAAGCAAGGCTAGCTGCAAAACATCCACAAAGAAAATTTAAAGCCGTAAAAAGGTTAGGAATGTTTCGTTTAATTAGCTGCACTAATAAATATTTATAATTTTTGACAAGATAGTAATTGCTATAGCTTCAAAAAATTTAAATTCGTAGAAATGTCTAAAACAACTAAACACTTTTTATTGTCAATTCTGTCAGCTTTGCTACTTTCAGCAGCTTGGCCAATAAATGGTTTTACCTTTATTATATTTGGAGCTCTAATTCCTTTATTATTTTTAGAGAACTCAATTCAACTAAGTGACTTTAAAAGAAAAAGATTACTAGTTTTTGGATATGGGTATCTTACATTCCTACTCTGGAATATATTTATTACTTGGTGGTTAATTAATTCCTCACTTATCGGAATGCTTTTTGCTAATATATGTAACAGCCTATTTTATGCTATTATATTTACATGCTTTTCATGGGCAAAAAAAAGACTGCCTAATCGAAGTGCTTATTTATTTTTAATTGTCTTGTGGATTGCCTTTGAAAAACTTCACTTAAGCTGGGACTTTTCATGGACATGGCTGAACCTTGGAAATATATTTTCAGAAAACATTTATTGGATTCAATGGTATGAATATACAGGTGTTTTCGGTGGTTCACTATGGGTATTAGTTATAAATGTATGGTTATTTCATATTTTTAAAAATCATAATACCATTCTTGGATACAAACCACTAGCAAGAAAAATGATCGCCCCACTAATGTTTATTGCGCTACCTATTGCGTTTTCACTTTATTTATACGAAAAAGTGGAAGAGGGATCTAAAGACATAAAAGTTTTATTAGTTCAACCTAACATTGACCCTTATAGTACTAAATATTCATTAACAAATGCAAATTTTATTGATCTATGGAAAAAGCAAGTACAGCCATTCTATTCTGATAGCCTTGACTATATTCTGTCCCCAGAAACTTATTTTGCGGAGGGATATGGTGAAGAATTTCGTGAGTTTAATGGATCAAAATTACATGAGGAACTTCAACAAGAATTGGCAAATATCCCATTGACACAATATATTACAGGGATTCAGTTATACGATTTATATGCACAAGAAAATGCACCTTCACTCACTGCTAACCTAATAAAAAAAGGCCTTTGGGCTGATTATTATAATAGTGCTTTAGCTGAACAAAGTAATAAAATATTTCAAATATATCATAAGTCAAAATTAGTAGTAGGCGTTGAAAACATGCCATTTAAATCAATTCTAAAGCCCTTGTTAGGTGATGTATTAATTAATTTTGGCGGGACGGTTGCCAGTAGAGTCACTCAAAAAAAACGAGATGTTTTCTCACATACTAATTCTAAATTAAAGGCTGCACCTATCATTTGTTGGGAATCAATATTTGGGGAATTTGTGACGGGCTATGTTAATGAGGGAGCTACCTTTTTAGCAGTAATTTCAAATGATGCTTGGTGGGGAGAAACTCCGGGACATAAACAATTATTAAGTTATACAAGATTAAGAGCTATTGAAACTAGACGTGATATTGCTAGAAGTGCAAATACTGGAATTTCAAGTATTATTAATGCAAAAGGTGAAATTATAAACCAAACTTCTTATAATACTAAAACCATTTTAATTGGAAAGCTTAGTAGTAGAAGTAACCTTACTTTTTATGTGCGTTTTGGAGACATTATTGCACGATGGTCTGTCTTTGTTGCAGGATTATTTTTTCTACTTGCCCTAAGTCGTAGGATTGATCCTAATAAAATCCGTTAAATATAATTCCAAAGAACAAGAAAATTGATTACGAATTATAAAATATATTTTTACAAACTAGTACTTTAAACCTACATTTAAAGATGAAAAGCTATTATGAAAACCAATAAAATCTACACTAAAACAGGCGATCGTGGTGTTACCAGTTTAATTTCAGGAAAAAGAGTTCCGAAACATGATATTCGGATAAAAGCTTATGGAACTATTGATGAATTAATAGCCTGGTTGGGTCTGATAAGAGATATAACCACGACAACAGATACAAAAACTACTCTTTTGGAAATTCAAAAGCAATTAATGACTATAGCGACTGAATTATCGATTGAATCTAAAAAAGATTTACCTAAAAATTTAATTCCAATTCAACCTATTGCTGTGAAGCATATTGAAACTAAAATTGATATTCTAACTGCTAGATTACCTCCTTTAAAAAATTTTGTAATTCCAGGAGGCCATGTTTTAATTTCTTATGCTCACCTTGCACGATGTGTCTGTAGAAGAGCTGAAAGATATGTTACAGAGCTTGATAAAGAAATTTCAATTTCATCTACAATTATAGCCTATATGAATCGTCTTTCAGATTATTTTTTTACGCTTTCAAGAACCTTTGCTCTTGAATTAGACGTAGAGGAAATTAAATGGAAACTAAATTCTTAATTTACTTGTATAGTTTTTATAAAAATCTATTTTTGCAAAAAACAATAGAACTATGTATTGGACTTTGGAACTTGCTTCATACCTTAGTGATGCCCCGTGGCCCGCTTCAAAAGATGAATTAATTGATTTTTGCATTCGAACAGGAGCTCCTCTAGAGGTAGTTGAAAATCTTCAATCTATTGAGGATGAAGAGGATGTTTATGAATCAATCGAAGAGATTTGGCCAGATTTTCCCACCGAAGAGGACTATCTATGGAATGAAGATGAATATTAATTCATTCTTTAACGAATTTAAAAAGTCTCTTAAAGAGGCTTTTTTTTTTGTTACTTTTGAAAATATAATTAATGACAATCACGCTAGAAGAATATGAGTTTTTTAAATAGCATCTTAAAAACATTTGTAGGAGACAAGACCAAAAAAGATTTAAGTCAAATTACTCCATTGGTTGCAGAAATAAATAGCCATCAAAAAAATCTTGAGACCCTTTCTCATGACGAACTTCGTCAAAAGACAATGATCTTCAAAGAAGAAATTGCTGAAGAAAGAAAAAGTTTTGATTTGACCATATTGAAATTATTAGAAGAGGTTAAATTAACTAGTGATATCGACTTAAAAGAAAGTCTTTACCAGCAAATCGATTCACAAGAAGAAGAAGCCCAAAACGCTGTAGAAGAAGTACTCAATAAAATACTTCCTGAAGCTTTTGCTGTAGTTAAAGAAACAGCACGTCGGTTTGTTGAAAACACAAGTATTGAAGTAACAGCCTCTGAATATGACAGAGAATTGTCACAACAAAAAAAATACATTGAACTTAAAGGTGATAAAGCCTTTTGGGCAAATTCTTGGGATGCCGCTGGAAAACCTATTACTTGGGACATGATTCATTATGATGTCCAACTTATTGGAGGAATTGTTTTGCATCAAGGTAAAATTGCTGAAATGCAAACGGGAGAAGGAAAAACACTTGTAGCTACCTTACCTGTTTATTTAAATGCACTTACTGGAAAAGGAGTACATCTTGTTACAGTAAATGATTATCTCGCAAAAAGAGATAGTGCTTGGATGGCTCCAATTTTCCAGTTTCATGGAATGAGTCTGGACTGTATTGATTATCACGCTCCAAATAGCTCAGAGCGTCGAAAAGCATATCAAGCTGACATTACCTATGGAACAAATAATGAATTTGGATTTGATTATTTAAGAGATAATATGGCAAATACTGCCGAAGATTTAGTTCAACGTAAACATAATTATGCAATTGTAGATGAAGTAGATTCAGTTTTAGTTGATGATGCACGAACTCCTTTAATTATCTCTGGACCAACACCAGAGGGTGACAGACATGAATTTGATGTCTTAAAATCAAATGTAGATAATCTTGTTTCAAAACAAAGAAGTTTATTAACGAGTGTTTTAGCAGAAGCCAAAGTAAAAATAAAAGAAGGTAATTCAGAAGAAGGTGCCATACTCTTATACAGGGTGTTTAGGGGATTGCCTAAAAATAAAGCCTTAATAAAATTTTTAAGTGAAGAAGGAATTAAGCAATTACTTCAAAAAACAGAAAATCACTACATGCAGGATAATAATAGGGAAATGCCCAAAGTTGATGTAGCTTTATATTTTGTTATTGATGAGAAAAACAATCAAATTGATTTAACAGAAAAGGGAATAGAAGCCCTTTCTGAAGAAAACGAAGACAAAAACTTTTTTGTGCTCCCAGATATTGGAGGAGAAATAGTTAAAATTGAAAAACAAGATCTCGAAGCTAAAAAAGAAGCTTCTTTAAAAGAAACGCTATTTAAAGATTTTGATATTAAAGGTGAACGAATTCATAGCATGAATCAGTTACTTAAAGCATACACTCTCTTTGAAAAAGATGTGGAATATGTGGTTATGGAAAACAAGGTTAAAATTGTTGATGAACAAACCGGACGTATTATGGAAGGTAGGCGTTATTCTGATGGTCTACATCAAGCAATTGAAGCCAAGGAAAATGTAAAAATTGAAGCAGCTACACAAACGTATGCTACTATTACCCTTCAGAACTACTTTAGAATGTATCAAAAGCTTTCTGGAATGACTGGTACAGCAGTAACTGAAGCTGGAGAATTTTGGGAAATATATGAATTGGATGTTATTGAAATTCCAACAAACAGACCTATAGTTCGAAAGGATGATGATGATCTGATTTATAAAACTAAACGTGAAAAGTATAATGCTGTTATTGAAAAAGTAACTGAACTATCTCTAGAAGGTAGACCAATATTAATTGGGACAACTTCTGTTGAAATTTCAGAATTACTAAGTAAAATGTTGAGTATTCGAAAGGTAAAACATAATGTTTTGAATGCGAAAATGCACAAAAAAGAAGCTGATATTGTTGCGGAAGCTGGAAATCCAGGAATTGTAACTATTGCCACTAATATGGCCGGAAGGGGAACAGATATTAAGCTTTCTCAAATTGTAAAAGATGCAGGTGGTTTAGCAATTATAGGAACAGAGCGCCATGATTCACGTCGAGTTGATCGACAGCTTCGCGGAAGATCTGGCCGTCAAGGAGATCCAGGAAGTTCACAATTTTATGTATCACTTGAAGATAACTTGATGAGACTATTTGGATCTGACCGTGTAGCTAAAGTTATGGATAGAATGGGGCTGGAAGAAGGTGAAGTAATCCAACATTCTATGATGACAAAATCGATTGAACGTGCTCAGAAAAAAGTTGAGGAAAATAACTTTGGTATTCGAAAACGTCTTTTAGAATATGACGATGTGATGAGTGCTCAAAGAGAAGTTATTTATAAAAGAAGAAAACATGCATTACAAGGATCTCGCTTAAAATTAGATGTTTTAAATATGTTATTTGATACTTGCGAAGAAATTATTTTAAACAACAAGGCTGCAAGTGATTATAAAAACTTTGAGTTTGAAATAATTAGTAATTTTTCAATGACAGCTCCTATTTTAGAAGAACAATTTTCTGAGACATCAGAAGATACATTAATTACAAAACTTTACGAAGCACTTCTACTTCACTATCAAGAAAAAACTGAGTTAAACGCTCAAATGGCATTTCCTGTTATTAAAGAAGTCTATGAGCGACCAGGTAATAAATTTGAACGTATTGTTGTTCCATTCACTGATGGAGTTAAGTCATTAAATGTTGTTACTAACCTTAAAGAGGCATATGAAAGTAAAGGGAAACATCTTATTGAAGACTTTGAACGAAATATTACTCTCGCATTAATTGATGATGCTTGGAAAGTTCATTTACGGAAAATGGACGAATTAAAGCAGTCTGTTCAACTCGCAGTGCATGAACAAAAAGATCCCCTATTGATTTATAAATTTGAGGCTTTCGAATTATTTAAATCAATGCTAGCTAGCTTAAATAAAGAAGTTTTATCATTCTTAATCAAAGGAGGACTTCCAAACCAAAGTCCTGCAAGTATTCAAGAAGCAAAACGTGCAAAACTGAATAAAAACTTTAATACGTCTAAAGATGAAGTTTTAAATACAGAAGAATTAGCTCAACGTAACAGATCAGTTGGTGCCGGAGTTAGTCAAACAGGAAAAAAAATAATTGAAACCATAATTAGAGAGCAACCTAAAATTGGTAGAAATGAAAAGGTAACCATAAAAAATATTTCTACCGGCGAAACTAAAACTGTAAAATTCAAACAGGCTGATCCCCTTTTAAAGAAGGGTAGCTGGGTTATTAGTTCTTAATTACTTATTTTTATAAAAAAAAAGGAGGCATGGAGGCATATGCTGCTGTTTTGTTATGGGTAATACCCATGTTTTTTGCGCTTTTAGTCATAGAAGTATTATATGGTCATTTTACAAAAAAACAAACCTATACTTTTATGGATACCATCGCTAGTTTAAGCTCTGGAATATCAATGGTTATTAAAGATGCTTTAGGTCTAGCCTTAGTACTGGTTTCATATCCATTTATATTAAAGAATATTGGTATTTGGGAACAAGAAAGTACGTTGATATTATTTATTACTGCATTTATATGCATTGATTTTTCTCAATATTGGATCCACCGACTAGCTCATAAAATTAATATTTTCTGGAACAAACATATGATTCATCATAGTAGCGAGGAATTCAATCTGGCTTGTGCGCTAAGACAAAGTATTTCAAATATTGTTGCCTTTAATGCTTTATTCTTGATTCCAGCAGCATTAATAGGGATCCCTTCAGATATTATTATGGTATTGACACCCCTTCATTTATTTGCTCAATTTTGGTATCATACTCGTCATATTGGAAAATTAGGTCTACTAGAATATATTTTAGTAACCCCATCACAACACAGAGTTCACCATGCAATTAACCCAATATATATTGATAAAAATTTGTCTGCTATTTTTTGCGTTTGGGATCGAATATTTGGAACTTTTCAAGAGGAGTTAGATGAAGTGCCTCCAGTATATGGTACTCTAAAACCAACCAATAGTTGGAATCCAATTATAATAAATTATCAACATTTATGGGGTATTACAAAAGATGCTTGGTATTCAAAGAAATTGAAAGATAAATTTAAAATATGGTTCATGCCGACTGGATGGAGGCCAGAAGATGTAGAAAATAAATTCCCAATTACTACTCGCCCAGTTGACAATTCGTTAAAATATAGACCTTTTTATAGTTCACAATGGAAATTTATTGCTGTCTTTCATTTTATCTCTCATGTAATGATGTTATTATTTTTCTTGACAAATTTTGAGATCTTAGAAACTTCTTTTCGCCTTAGCTTCGGTGGTGTTTTACTATTTTCTATTTTTGGTTTTACATCTTTAATGGATTTTTACAAATGGGCACCTAACTTTGAAATAATCAGGGGAGCACTTGGAGTTTTATTTTTTCTAATTCCTTATCATCAATTTCTACAACAGGAATACCCATTAATTACTGTCTATTTTGTTGTTTATTTTTTTGTTACAATTGGGATAGGAATTTGGTCAAAAACAAAAAAACTGAATCGAAAATTAGCAATATAAAATGTCTAATAAAACTTTAGACTATCTGCTTATAGGGCCTGCACACCCTTTTAGAGGCGGAATTGCTGAGACACAACATGAACTTGCAAAAGCACTACAAGAACAAGGTAAAACAGTTGAATTATTAACCTTTACAACGCTATATCCTCAGTTTTTCTTTCCAGGAAGCAGTCCATTATCACTAGCAAAAGCCCCAAATGGAATTATAATAAAACAATACATCCATGCATACTTACCTTTTGGATGGAAAAAAGTTGCAAAAAAAATCAATGAACTGAATCCAAAAACTATTGTTTTTAGATACTACACTCCCTTTCTAGCTCCTGTTTATGGCGTGATTGCTAAAAATATAAATTCATTCATAAAAAAAATTGCACTGGTTGACAACTGGATACCCCATGAAACGAAAATTTGGGATTCATTTTTAAATAGATATTTTGGGAAAAAAATAGATGGCTTTACTACTCTTTCAGATAATGTTGCTAAACAGGTGAAGAAAGATAGTTTAAAACCAGTTTGGACAGGATTTCATCCAATTTCTAGTACACTTCTTGATCCAATTGACAAATCGTTAGCAAGAAAGAAAATAGCTGTATCAGAGAAAACTAAAGTCGTGTTATTCTTTGGGCTAATTAGAAAATATAAAGGTCTAGAGCTTATAATAAAAGCATTTAATGAAACTCCTCTAAATAACAATAACATTGTATTATATATAGCCGGGGAATGTTATGAAAATCCAAAAAAGTATATTGATCTCGTTTCTCATTTAGGGATAAGCGATCGTATTATTTTTGACTTAACCTTTAAAAATTCTAAGGAAATCGCATTAATTTTCTCAGCTTCAGATATCGTTGTACAAACTTATCATACCGCGACTCAAAGTGGTGTAACTCCACTTGCTTATTTTTATCAAAAACCAATATTAGTTTCTAATATAAAAGGACTTAGAGCTCCAATTGAAAATGATAAAACAGGAGAATGGACCTCTAAAGAACCCAAGGAAATAGCATTAAATATAAAAAATATGTTAGAAGATAATAATTATATGAGGTATCAAAAAAATTTAAAAAAAGTGAAAAATAACTATTTATGGAGCTCTTTTGCTAAAAAATGGGATACTTTTATTAAAACAATTTAGCTCAAATGACAATCGTGTTTTAAAATAATTCATTTTTAAAGCAACTTGAATTTTCTTTAAAACTATGTTAAAAAATCTCATCAAGCTCTTGTTTTTTTGTTGCCTACCATTACATCTTTTAGGACAAATAAACTTGGAAAATTACCGCCTGTCAATTAAAAAGACACAGGAGTCTATCAAAATAGACGGAATTCTGGATGAAACTACATGGAAAGATGCTGAAGTAGCTAAAGATTTTTTTATGATAACTCCTATAGATTCAGTGAAGGCAACACAATTATCAGAAGCTCGTATCAGTTTTGATGAGGAAAACTTATATATCGCAATCATTTTTTTCAATACTAGTATCCAAGGAGATTATGTTATTGAGTCGCTAAAAAGAGATTTTTCTTTTGGTAAAAATGACAACTTCTTAGTAGCTATAGATCCTTTCAATAATCAAAATACTGGCTTTGCTTTTGGACTGAATACTTATGGTGCTCAGTGGGATGGGACAATGTATAATGGACGAAATGTAGATTTAAATTGGGATACTAAATGGTATTCTGAAGTGAAGTTTGATAAAAAAAAGTGGGTATGTGAAATTGCTATACCATTTAAGTCCATTCGTTATGACAAAGCAATTACAGAGTGGGGAATCAACTTTAGTCGGCTTGATTTAAAAGCCAGTGAAAAATCAAGCTGGGCACCTGTACCAAGACAATTTCCCTCTGTAACCCTTGCCTATGCAGGAGCTCTCATATGGGATACACCACCGCCAAAACAAGGAAATAACATTTCTTTAATTCCATTTTTTTCAAATAATCTGGAAAGCGTAAATAGGGTAACATCAAATAATAAAATTAAAATTGGAGGCGATTTAAAATATAGCCTTAATTCATCATTAAATTTAGACGCCACTATAAATCCAGATTTTTCTCAAGCTGAAGTAGACCAACAGGTAACAAATCTAGATAGATTTGAATTATTTTTTCCTGAAAGAAGGCAGTTTTTTTTAGAAAATGGAGATTTATTTTCAAACTTTGGATACAAAACTATCCGTCCATTTTTTTCTAGAAGAATTGGTTTGGGTGTTCCAATTCAAGCTGGAATAAGGCTTAGTGGAAACATTGACGAAAATTGGCGTATTGGACTTATGGACATCCAAACACGTAGCGATGAAATTTTGAACACAGCCGCAGAAAATTTTGGGGTTGTTTCCTTACAGCGAAAAGTATTTGATCGTTCTAATGTGAGTCTAATCTTTATTAACAAACAAGCCGTTAAGCTCAATGAAAATGAAATAAATCAGTCTCAGTATAATCGAAATATTGGTTTAGAGTATAATTACTTTTCTGCTGACAACCTATGGAACAGCAAACTAATGTTCTTGAAATCATTAAGTCCAATAAAAAAAAAACAAGGTGAAGTATTTGCTTCTCACATTGAATATCAATCTACTCGGTGGAAATGGAAATTACAACAAGAATATATAACAGGAAATTATAGTGCTGAAGTAGGTTTTATACCTCGCAATAACTACATCAAAATTCAAGCAACTGTTGGACATTTAACCTATACTAAAAAAAATACATCACTTTTATCTCATGGGCCAAGTATAGAAAGAACTTATTATTTTGATACGGATTTTAATAAAAAAGATCAAGCCGAACAATTTGACTATTTATTTAATTTCAAAAATAGAAGTAGATTTTCAATTGGAATTAGAAGACAGTATATAGAACTCCTATCTGATTTTGATCCACTTCGAACAAATATTTCCTCCTTATTTGCAGGATCAACACATCAATGGAACAGTTATAAGATTAAGTATAATTCAAAACCTCAAAACCGCTTTACCTATTCAACAGAATTACTAACAGGTGGGTATTATGAAAAAGGAAAGCGAACTGCTTTTCTTGGTGAGTTTGGGTATCGCTTTCAGCCAATACTTGAACTTAATTCAGTTATAAATTACAATCAAATTGAATTACCCGCTCCTTGGAATGAAAATTCATTTTGGTTATTAGGACTGAAAGCAAACTTGACACTTACAAATAAAATCTTCTTTTCAAATCTATTTCAATATAATGAACAACTTGGGTTATGGAATTTTAATTCACGCTTTCAATGGCGCTATAAGCCAGCTTCTGATATGTTTTTAGTTTTTAATAGCAATGAAATAATTGTACCAAAAGTTTCTAGAGGTTGGAGCCTAACCTTAAAAGTCAATTATTGGCTAAATCTTTAAAAAATGAATAAAAAAAAACATTGGGAAACTGTTTACAATACTAAAACACCCCAAGAAGTTAGTTGGACACAAAAATATCCCAAAACTTCAATAGAATTTATTAAATCATTAAAAATTGATTCTTCTAAACCTATAATCGATGTTGGTGGGGGTGATAGTCATTTAGTAGATGTTCTAATAAAAGAAGGATTTACAGATATTACTGTTTTGGATATTTCAGAAAAAGCACTTCTTCGTGCCCAAGAGCGCTTAGGAGAAAACTCCAAAATAGTTAGCTGGATTGTTTGTGACATCTTAGACTTTAAGCCCACGAAAAATTATTCTATTTGGCATGATAGAGCGGCGTTTCATTTTCTAACAGAAGCCTCACAAATAAAGAATTACACTGAAAAAGTGAATCGCTATGTTTCGCAAGGATTAGTGATTGGAACATTTTCAGAAAATGGTCCATTAAAATGTAGTGGTTTAAATATCACCCAATACAATTTCGATAAACTTAAAGCTAATTTCAAAGAGAACTTTAATTCAACTGAAGGTAAAGAAGAAGTACATAGTACTCCGTTTGATACTCAGCAAAAATTTACGTTTATGTGCTTTAAAAAAAAACCTAACGAATTATTTTAAGCTTTTTAATTTCACTTCTAATAATCTTACTCCAAACTTCATATCCTTTTTTATTTAAATGAAGTTGATCACTTATAAACAACTCTGATCTAGGTTGTTGATTTTCATTTAAAAATTCGTCAACAGTATCAATAAAATATAGATTATCATTGACTTCACAATAAGTTTTAATTAAATTATTTACACTTGAAATTTTAGTCCAATATTCCCATCTACTCTGGGTAGGGGTAATAGCAATTTGCATAATTGGAATTTTAGGATATTTAGCTCTAATTTGTTTAATGAAATATTTAAAAAGACGAAACACCTCTTTAGGAGTTCCATCGTCCTTAGAACCACTTATGTCATTAGCAACAAAACAAACCACCATACTTAATTCATGGTCGGATAAAACACGATCGGTAAAAAAGACCATATCCCTAAAATGAGCACCGCCATAACCTCGCTGAATAATAGGATATGGATGCATTTCACGAGTTAGAGTTTTCCATAGTCGGATACTTGAACTTCCAATGAATAGAATTGCATCATTAGGATAATCAACAATAGTATCTTGACGTTCAAAAGCCTCAATCTCTGGGTAGGCCCATTTCCGAGATTTTTCATCATATTTTTTTAAAACAGAACATGAAGAAAATATGAAAATAGATACAAATGGAATTAAAAAACCTAAGAAGTATTTTTTACGATTATAATGCATTTAAATAAATATAAATCATTGGTTTTATCGAAACCAGGGAATTAGAACAAACTAATTGTTTGATTTTAAAACCCAAAAAAATATCATCAATACTAATTATAAAATAATATTTTTAATCCTAGAGTAAATATTCTGTAGAAACAAAATTTGAACTATCTGAATTCAGTAAACTCTCTAAAATCTCTTTGTTATAAGGAGTATCTTTAGATGCTAAAAAAGTACGAATAGAAAAAGAGCGTAAAGCATCATAAACACTTAATGTACTTACAGCAGAATTTTTCCGCCCAGTAAATGGATATACATCTGGCCCACGTTGACAGGCAGAGTTCAAATTTACTCGACATACCAAATTTGCTAATGTGTCTATTAGTGGTCCAATTTTCCTAACATCTCTTCCAAATAAACTTACTTGTTGACCATAATCCGAAGCGGCCATAGCATCTAAAGGTTCATCAATTTCTTTGTAAGAAATAATTGGCACTACTGGACCAAATTGTTCTTCGTGGTATAAGTTCATAGATTCATCCACGGGATATAAAACTGCTGGAAAACAATAATTATCAGATAAATCACCTCCACGTTTATTTAATATTTTCGCACCTTTTGAAACTGCATCATCTATTAACTCTTGAATATACTTTGGTTTAGTTGGTTCAGGAAGGGGAGTTAAAAAAGTATCTTCCCAAGGCATTCCGAATTTTAACGCATCAACAGCCTCCGCAAAACGACGATTAAATTCATCTACAATGGATTCGTGAACATATAGAACTTTTAAAGCGGTACAACGTTGTCCATTATAGGACAATGTTCCCGAAATACATTCTTTTATAGTATGGTCTAAATCAGCATCTGGAAGAATAATTCCTGGATTTTTAGCCTCAAGACCTAATACCAAACGAAGTCGATTTTTGTTTGGATGCAGATCTTGTAAAGAAACAGCTGACGAACTATGACCAATAAGAGCTAAGACATCAATTTTACCAGTTTCCATGATAGGAGATGCAATTTTACGACCTCTCCCAAATAAAATATTCACTACTCCTGGAGGAAAACTTTCTTGAAAAGCCTTAAGTAAGGGAGCAATAAGAAGTACCCCATGCTTTGCTGGTTTGAAAATAGCAGTATTTCCCATTATAATAGCAGGAATAAGCAAACAAAAAGTTTCATTTAAAGGATAGTTATAGGGACCTAAACACAAAACAACGCCCAGGGGACCTCTTCTTATATGAGCATACACATCTCCTTGTTTATCAAATTTAGCACCTTTACGATCTAGATTTTTATAAGCTTCAATAGTATCAACTATGTAGTCTACTGTTCTGTCAAACTCTTTGTAAGAGTCTGATTTATTTTTACATATTTCCCACATTAAAAGTTTTACAACTTCCTCACGGTGTTCTTTCATTTTTTCAACAAAAGTTTCCATATGCTTTAAACGATCTCCTACCTTCATTGTAGGCCATAAGCCTTGACCCCTTTGAAATGCCATTTCCGCAGCCTCTAAGGCCTCTAAGGCTGGTGGTGTTTCCATGTCAGGAATAGACCCTAATAATGTCGAAACTAGCTCTCCTGAAGAATCTCTAGTCTTAATAGTTGAGTAAACATTTGAAGTTGCGCCTTTCCATGTTTTTAAATGACCATTTACTAGATATTGATCACACGTATAAGGCTTAATTTGAAATTCTTTAGGAATTTCATTTATGATTACTTTCATTTTTTATTTTATTTTAGATTAAAAACTCAAATAAGCTTTGTTTATTATTCAAATAATCAAATTTGAAGTTATGACTTTTCATACTATCAACCAAACGCTGATAATCTGTAACCTTTAACACTTCAATTCCCACTAGAGCTGTTGTATTGGGACGAAAACTCTTTTTTGAAAATTCAAAATATGTAATATCATCATTTGGCCCTAAAATTTCAGAAACAAACTGTTTTAATGAACCAGCACGTTGAGGAAATTGAACTAAAAAATAGTGTTTCAAATTTGCATATAAAAGTGCTCGTTCTTTAATTTCTGGCATTCTTAAAATATCATTATTTCCACCACACAATAGAACTCCAATTGATGCACCTCTTACCTCTTCTCCTAAAAAATCAAGAGCCGATATTGCCAATGCACCGGCTGGTTCTGCTACAATTCCTTCTATATTATATAAATCCAAAATACTTTGACAAATTTTGCCTTCGGGAACCGTTATGATTTTATCTAAGCTATCCTTACAAATAGCATATGGTAGATCACCTACCTTTTTTACGGCTGCTCCATCAACAAAAGGATCCATTTCATTGAGTGCAACACACTCACCTCTATCCAAAGCAAATTTCATTGAAGAAGCACCTTCAGGCTCAACTCCTATAATTTTAGTAGAAGGTGACAATTTTTTAAAAACAGTGATAATTCCCGAAATTAATCCCCCACCACCAATAGGTACAATTATATAATCAAATGTACCTTTATTTTGCTCTAACATTTCTAAAGCAATTGTAGCTTGTCCTTCTATTACCTTTAAATCATCAAAAGAATGAATTAAAATTTTATTATTCTCATACGCTATTTTAATTGCTACTTTTTGACAGGCATCATATGTATCTCCTGTTAATTCAATTCTTACAAAAGAACCACCAAACATAGCTACCTGTGCAATTTTTTGCTGAGGAGTTGTTGCAGGCATGTATATTACCCCAAATATTTTTAGCTGTTTACAGGCTAGAGCAAATCCTTGCGCATGGTTTCCAGCACTAGCACATACAATACCCTTTTCACATTCATCATTTGTAAGTGAAGCAATTTTATTAAAGGCACCTCTAATTTTAAAAGAACGAATTTGTTGTAAATCTTCGCGCTTTAAAAGCACTGAAGCATGCACCAATTCTGATAGACGCTCGTTCAACTCTAAAGGAGTTTTTTTACAAACCTTATTTATTGTTTGTGCAGCATTATACACTCCCTCTACAGAAGGCATTACTCTTTCCATTAAACAATTTTCTTCATCGCAACCATGGATGCTCGGAGTTCATATCCAATCATCTCCACTGGATGATAACGAATAATTTCATTGATGTCAATTAATTGTTTATTATCAACACCAAGGTCTGTTGTTGATATACCAGCTCCAATAACTGATTTCTTAATACCTTTCATAAATTCAGTAAGCATTGGTTTTGCTGCATGGTCAAAAAGATAACAACCATATTCTGCTGTATCAGAAATAATCCGGTTCATTTCAAATAATTTTTTACGTGCAATTGTATTGGCTATTAATGGAGTTTCATGCAAAGATTCGTAATAAGCAGACTCTTCTTTGATACCAGCAGCAACCATAGTGTCAAAGGCTAATTCTACTCCAGCACGAACAAACGCAATCATTAAGATTCCGTGGTCAAAAAATTCTTGGTCGGTAATTTCTTGGTCAGTAATAACTGTTTTCTCAAAAGCTGTTTCTCCCGTTGCAGCTCTCCATGACAAAAGATTTTTGTCATCATTCGCCCAGTCTTCCATCATTGTTTTTGAAAAGTGTCCAGACATAATATCATCCATATGCTTTTGAAATAATGGAGTCAAAATTTCCTTAAGTTGTTCTGATAATTCAAACGCTTTAATTTTAGCAGGATTTGACAAACGATCCATCATATTTGTTATACCACCGTGCTTTAAAGCTTCTGTGATAGTTTCCCACCCATATTGAATAAGTTTGGCAGCATAACTTGCCTCTATCCCCTCTTCAACCATCTTATCAAAACTTAAAATTGATCCAGTTTGAAGAACACCACAGAGGATTGTTTGTTCACCCATTAGATCAGATTTAACTTCGGCTACAAAAGATGATTCTAAAACTCCTGCACGATGACCTCCGGTTGCAAAAGCATAAGCTTTTGCTTGTGCAAGTCCATTTTCTTGTGGATCATTTTCAGGATGAACTGCTATAAGTGTTGGTACTCCAAAACCACGTTTATATTCCTCTCTAACCTCTGAACCGGGACATTTAGGAGCTACCATAATTACAGTAAGATCTTCTCTAATTTTCGTTCCTTCTTCAACTATATTAAATCCATGAGAATAAGATAGTGTTGCTCCTTTTTTCATTAAAGGCATTACAGCTTTCACAACAGGAGTATGGTTTTTATCAGGTGTTAAATTAATTACAACGTCTGCAGCGGGAATTAATACATCATAGGTTCCTACATGGAAATTATTAGAAACAGCATTTTGATACGAAACTCTTTTTTGTTTTATAGCTCCCTCACGAAGTGCATAAGAAATATCCAAACCTGAATCACGCATGTTTAATCCTTGATTTAAGCCTTGAGCTCCACAGCCAACGATTACAATTTTTTTTCCAGCTAAAACCCTGATTCCATCTTCAAATTCTGAGGCATCCATAAAACGGCATTGTCCTAATTGATGAAGTTGATTACGTAATGATAATTGATTGAAGTAATTTGACATAATTTTTATTAATTATTATTTTTAAAGGTATTTAATATCTCTGAGATCCCCATTTTTGCTTTAGTTACTGAAATTCGTCCAGAACGAACAAACTGTAACAAACCAAAAGGTGATAAATCTTTTCTCAACTGTTCTGTTTCTTCTCTAAATCCTGTTTTTTCAATAACAAAAAATTCAGGTGATACAGTAACTATTGTTGCGTGACTTGCTTTAATGATGTTTTGAATTTGACGTTCTTCAAAAAGAAAACTAGATTTAACTTTGTATAGCGCATTTTCTTGAAAAATAGTTTCCTCATCGGTATGATAATATGCTTTAATAACATCTATTTGTTTTTCAATTTGCTGAACAATTTTATGAACTTTATCGGGTGTGATATTGATAACAATTACAAACCGAAAAACATTAGGTATTTCAGATTCTGAAGTTGAAAAACTTTCCAAGTTAATATGACGCTTTAAAAAAATTGCGGAAATGCGATTAAGCAAGCCCACGTTATTTTCGGAATATACTGATATTGTATAGGTTTTTTTCTCCATGGTTATTCTAATCTAATATCTGATACACTTGCTCCAGTTGGTATCATTGGGAAAACATTATTTTCTTTTTCAACGCATATTTCTAAAAAAAAAGGCTTTTCGGAGGCAATCATCCTTCCAACTGCTTGGTCTAAATCTTCACGTTTTTCAACACGTTCTGCTTCTATATGATATCCTTTTGCTATAGTCACAAAATCTGGATTTGTCATTTCTGTCGAAGCATATCGTTTGTCAAAAAATAATTGCTGCCACTGACGAACCATCCCAAGGAAATCATTATTCAAAATCACGATTTTTACCGCAACTTGTTGTTGAAAAATAGTTCCTAATTCTTGAATGGTCATTTGATAGCCTCCATCCCCGATCACTGCAACTACTTCTCTAATAGGGGCCCCCATTTTAGCACCAATGGCCGCTGGAAGCGCGAAGCCCATAGTTCCTAATCCTCCTGAGGTTACATTACTTTTTGATTGATTAAATTTTGCATACCGACAAGCTACCATTTGATGTTGCCCTACGTCGGTTACAATAACAGCATCTCCTTTAGTGTATTTATTAATCATCGCAATACTCTCACCCATTGTAATCCCAGGTTTTATAGGAAATAAATCTCCTTTAATCACCTTTTCATTTTCAATAACATCTAATGCATCAAAACGTTTTAACCATTTCGGGAAGGTGTTTTTAGAAATTCTTTTCGTTAGTGCCTTTAAACTGATTTTACAATTAGTTATTAATGCTACATCAGCCTTTACATTTTTATTTACTTCTGCAGGATCTAATTCTAAGTGAAGGACTTTAGCTTGTTTAGCATATGTATTTAAATCACCTGTAACACGATCATCAAAACGCATTCCTATAGCAATTAATAAATCACATTCGTTAGTTAATAAATTAGGAGCATAGTTTCCGTGCATTCCAACCATACCTCGATTTAAAGGGTGATCGGTAGGAAGGGCTGAAAGTCCTAAAATAGTCCAAGCTGCTGGGATACCAGATTTTTCAACAAACGCTTTAAACTCTTGTTCTGCTTGACCCAAAATCACACCCTGTCCCCAAACAATAAATGGCTTTTTAGCTTCATTGATGAGCTGGAGAGCCTCCTCTAAATGATTAGTATTTAATGGTGGATTGGGCCAATAACTTCGAATTCCTGTACATTTGACGTAATTGAAATCAAACATTTCAAATTGAGCATCTTTTGTTATGTCAATTAAAACAGGTCCTGGTCTTCCAGAACGTGCTATATAGAATGCTTTAGCCATGATTTCAGGAATCTCACTTGCCTTAGTGATTTGATAATTCCATTTTGTAACTGGTGTAGAAATTCCAATAATATCTGTTTCTTGAAAAGCGTCTGATCCTAGTAAATGAGAAGCTACCTGACCAGTTATACAAATCATAGGAGTTGAATCAATTTGTGCATCTGCTATTCCTGTTACCAAATTAGTTGCACCAGGACCAGAAGTAGCAAGAGCCACACCTACTTTACCTGATGTACGGGCAAAACCTTGTGCAGCATGAGTTGCTCCTTGTTCGTGTCGCGTTAGCACATGGTGTAATTGATCTTTATACTTATATAATTCATCATAAATAGGCATGATTGCTCCTCCAGGATATCCATAAACTAAATTAGCCTCTTCTGCTAATAAACAACGAATAACTGCTTCTGCTCCAGAAATAGTAATAGAATCATTTGGAGACTTTTGGTTCTTTTGATTTTTGTGATTTTTCATAACTATTCAGAGTCAGTAACACATCCTTCAGAGGCTGTTTTTACACTTTTAATATATTTAAATAATACCCCTTGTTTAAATTTATAAGGTGGTTTTACCCAAGCTTCTTTTCGCTTAAAAAGTTCAGTGTCACTTAAACCAACACTTAAAATATTTTTCTCTGCATCAATGGTAATTATATCACCATTCTGCAGTAGACCAATCGCACCTCCTTCTTGAGCCTCAGGGACAATGTGACCGACAACAAAACCGTGAGTTCCTCCAGAGAAACGACCATCAGTAATTAAGGCAACATTCTTGCCTAAGCCTGCACCCATAATAGCAGCAGTAGGCTTTAACATCTCAGGCATTCCAGGACCTCCTTTTGGACCTTCGTAACGAATAACTACTACGTCACCAGATTTTACTTTACCATCTCTAATACCATCATTTGCAGCATATTCTCCATCAAAAACACGTGCAGGTCCTTTAAAAAGAAGTCCTTCTTTACCTGTTATTTTAGCCACAGAACCACCCGTAGCAAGATTTCCTTTTAAAATTCGAATATGACCTGTTTGCTTTATTGGTTGGTCTAAAGGTCTGATTACTTTTTGATTTTCTAACAAACCGGGGACAGAAGCTAAATTTTCGGCTAAAGTTTTACCGGTTACTGTCATGCAGTCACCATGTAACATTCCTTGTTCCAACATATACTTCATTACTGCAGGAACTCCTCCTACAGCATGTAAATCTTTCATTAAGTATTTTCCACTTGGCTTTAAATCCGCTAAGAAAGGTGTAGTATCACTAATACGTTGGAAATCGTCAATGGTTAAATCAATTTCAGCTGCTTTAGCAATTGCTAAAAAATGAAGTACTGCATTTGTTGATCCCCCTAAAACAGCAATTAAACGCAATGCATTTTCTAATGCTTTTTTTGTAACAATATCCAGTGGCTTAAGGTCAAGTTCTAATAAGTTTTTAATGTGAGTACCAAGCACTAAACATTCTTCTTTTTTGTCTTTACTTACTGCAGGATTAGAAGCGTTATATGGAAGTGCCATTCCGCAAGCCTCTATAGCAGAAGCCATAGTGTTTGCTGTATACATCCCTCCACAGGCCCCTGCGCCTGGACATGCATTTTTAATAACGTTTTTATATTCTTTCTCGTCAATTTTTCCTGAAACTTTTTCTCCCCAAGCTTCAAAAGCTGAAACAACATCTAACTCTTTATCATTATGACAACCAGCTGCAATAGTGCCTCCATAAACAAGGATAGAAGGTCGGTTTAATCGTAGCATTGCCATTAGTGCGCCTGGCATGTTCTTGTCACAACCAACAACGGTAACTAAACCATCATAAGACATTGCTTGGACTACTGTCTCAATAGAATCGGCAATTATATCTCTCGAAGGAAGTGAAAATCGCATTCCAGGAGTTCCCATAGAAATACCATCACTTACACCAATGGTGTTAAAGACTAAACCGACAATTGATTGCGAATTAATCCCAACTTTAATATCTTGTGAAAGATCATTTAAATGCATGTTACAAGGATTTCCTTCATAACCAGTGGAAGCAATACCCACAAGTGGTTTTTTAAAATCATCATCTGTCAATCCAATAGCATGAAGCATAGCTTGTGCTGCAGGTTGAGTCGAATCTTGAGTGACTAATTTACTGTATTTATTTAAAACCATTAATTAAAAATATTTACGAATATAATACATGTTTAGAATTCAATAAGTATGTCTAAAATTACACTCCTATACCCAACCTTAATAAATGCCTATTAAAATACTGATAATCAACTACTTTGTTATTATATTTTAAGACATTCAATCACTTAAAAAATGGAGCTTTGTTTTTTAGTAACTTTACATAAAAAAATTGAAAAATAGTGAGCCTTCATTTATTTTAAAAGTTCAAAAGGACCATCGTGTTTTTTTTAAACAACATAAAATAGATGGTGTAGAAAAAAGAATTCAATACCTCAAGAAATTAAAGAAATTACTTGACAAAAAAGAAGCAAGCATCATGGATGCATTGTTTTTAGATTTAAAAAAACCTGCTTTTGAATCTTATACTAGTGAGGTTTTGATGGTTCAAAAAGAATTATCACTGTTAATAAAAAACATTAAAGAATGGGCGGCTCCAAAACGAGTTTCTGGAAGTCTTTTAAGTTTTCCTTCACAAGATTTTATTATTTCAGAACCCTACGGAACTGTCTTACTAATTTCCCCTTGGAATTACCCTTTCCAACTAGCTATGATTCCATTTATTGGAGCAATTGCTGCGGGGAATACAGCAGTTTTAAAACCCTCAGAATCCGCACCCCATACGGCTCAAATTATAGAAAAAATATTAATGGAGGTTTTTCCTGAAAATTGGGTAAAAGTAATTCAAGGGGATGTTACCGTAGGTGAAGCGTTATTAAAATATCAGTGGGATTATATATTTTACACTGGAAGCACTCATGTGGGCAGAATTGTAGCAAAAGCTGCTGCAGAATTTTTAACTCCAACAACTCTAGAATTAGGTGGCAAGAGTCCATGTGTAGTTGATGGAACTACGCCTATTCAAAAAACAGCACGGAGAATTATTTGGGGTAAATTTCTTAATTGTGGACAAACATGTATTGCTCCAGATTATATATTAGTTAAAAAAGATCACAAAGATGATTTAATTAAGGAGTTGATTCAAGAAATAGAAAAAGCCTTTGGTCCTGATGCAAAAAAATCTGATGATTACGGACGTCTAATTCATAAAAAACATTTTGACAAATTAAAAAAAGATTTACAAAACGAAAATATTTTATTTGGCGGGAACATGGATAGAGAAAGTCTTTATTTTGAACCCACACTTGTAAACGAACCTGCGATGGATAGCCGTCTAATTGAAGATGAGATTTTTGGCCCAATTCTTCCTGTATTATCCTATCAAACAGAAGAAGGCCTTGATCTTGTTTTAAGTAAACTTAAAAATCCTTTAGCCTTTTATATTTTTAGTTCATCTAAAAAATTTATAAATAATTTAATTAAAAAGTATTCTTTTGGAGGTGGAGTTGTTAATGATACTGTAATTCATTTCTCGAATACAAACTTACCTTTTGGAGGTATCGGAACAAGTGGAAATGGATCATATCATGGGAAATATAGCTTTGATATTTTTACACATGCAAAACCACTTGTTAAACGTCCCTTTTGGTTTGATTTACCTCAGCGCTATGCCCCTTACCCTAAATCATTAAAATTTCTAAAATTTCTATTGAAAAAATTATAAGTATGAAAGAAAAAACATTTTCTGAGGCAATCGCTCATAGAAGGTCTGTGAGGGTTTATGATGCAGAGCAACCTATTGACTCAGAAGCAGTAAGACAATGCATAAAACATGCTACATTAGCACCCACCAGTAGCAACTTACAACTTTGGGAATTCTACCATATTACGTCTGAAGATCAGAAAAAAGCAATTGCAGCTACCTGTTTTAACCAACCAGCTGCAAAAACAGCACTTCAACTTGTAATTCCTGTTGTTCGCAGAGATTTATGGCCTGAACGCGTTAAGGCTAACATTGAATTCATTAAAAAAGGGTTTAGTAAAAACAATATCGTTGATCCAAAAACCCAAGAAAGAGCCTTAAGTTATTATCAAAAAATAATTCCCAAGCTTTATCGTGGTGGAAGTAAGATACAAGGATTTTTAAATAAATTAGGAACAGCATTCTTCAGAAAAAACAAAACTTCTTACAGGGAAGTTAGCGCCTCAGACCTCAGGGTTGTTGGACATAAAAGCGTTGCCTTGGCCTCACAAAATTTCATGATGAGCATGGCGGCCCAAGGATATGATACATGTCCAATGGAAGGTTTTGATTCGAAGAAATTAAAAAAAATACTAAACCTACCTAAGACTGCGGAAATTAGTATGGTCATTGGTTGTGGAATTAGAATGCCTGAGGGAATTTACGGAGATCGTTTCCGCATCCCTTTTAAAGAAGTTTACTTTGAAAGATAGTTTTTAAATGCTAAAAAGTAAGGTATTTAGCTTTGGGATGTTCCTTCTTACTATTCTTCAATCCCTTTTTTAGCCAAGCTTTAAAAGTTGGGATATCAGTATACTGAATAGCACTATTAAGTATTTTACCATCTGACATCATCTGAACATAATAAGGCTGAGAAGCCGTTTTAAAATTTATTGCCTGAAATGTGGCCCACTTCTTTCCTATTGTGTTAATTACCTTAATACGACCATCTGGATATTGATAATTGAATTGTGCATCTTTAGAAAGTTTTTTACCATCATCTACATAAAGAGAAATGATTATGTAATTTTCATTTAACAAAGAAAATATCTCAGAATCTGACCATACATTTTCTTCCATTTTCCGGCAATTAACACACGCCCAGCCAGTAAAATCTAATAAAATGGGTTTATTTGTTGCTTTGGCCATTGCAATACCAGTTGAATAATTTTTATAACATTCTAAACCTAAAGGGCAGTCTGACTCTTTTGAAGAAATACTATAAAATTCGGGAGGTGGAAAACCACTTAAAATTTTGAATTCATTTTCATCTGAAAATAATCCATACACTAGAAAAGATGTAAAAAGAAAACTGATAGTTGCAACTATTATCCTAAGAATACTCAGTTTTTGTTTAACGTCATGCTTAAAACTAATCACACCAAAAAGATAAAGGGTTAATAGCAAAGAAATGAAGGCCCAAATTGCAATAAAAACTTCACGTTTCAACAAATCCCAATGAGCAACTAGATCCGCATTTGAAAGGAATTTTAATGCAAGTGCTAATTCTAAAAAACCTAAAAAAACCTTAAAAGTAGTCATCCATCCTCCAGATTTTGGTAATGCATTTAATGCATTGGGAAATAATGCAAAAAGTCCAAAAGGAAAGCCTAAAGCAACACCAAAGCCTAACATTCCCGCACTAAGCTGTATAGCTCCTCCATCTGCAGTTAATGAACCTGCTAACAAGGTTCCTAAAATTGGTCCTGTACAGGAAAAAGAAACAATTGCTAAGGTAAGTGCCATGAAAAAAATACCAATACCACCCTTAAAAGAAGTTCCTTGATCTGTTTTGTTTCCCCATTTTGTGGGAAGTGTTAATTCATAAAATCCAAAAAAAGAAAATGCAAAAAATACAAACACTCCAAAAAAGATCAAATTCAAGGTTACATTTGTAGCTAGTGTGTTTAAAATTTCAGGATTTAAAGAGTCAATAAAATGAAAAGGAAGACTTAATAAACCATAAATTAATACAATAAAAAAAGCATACAACAAAGCATTATAAACTCCATTAGAGCGGCTATTAGCTTGTTTTATGAAAAAAGATACTGTGAGTGGTATCATCGGAAAAACGCAAGGTGTTAATAGTGCTAGCAAACCAGCGATAAACCCTAACAAGAAAATATTTGAAAAAGAATTGGTGATTTCTTCTGAAAGTGTACTTTCTAATAAGTCTGTATTCAATAATTCAAGCTTTAACTCAGAGGAGAGACGTTGACTTGTCTCATCAGTTACTAGTGTGTTAGAAACATCATTTCCGTCTAATGAAAATCTAAAGATTTCAGATCTAAAAATACAGAGTTTATCATCGCAGGCTTGGTAATTAACCTCTACAGATATTGTCGATAATGAAGAATCTGATATAAATAATTCTTGCTGAAAAGTTGCCCGATCATTAAAATAGGTCAGATCCATTTCAAATACATTATCATATTCTGTAACTGAAGTGCTTTCTTCAACATTACCAATTCTCTCATATCCTCTAGGATTAAAAACAAATTCAGTAGGTAAAGCACCGTCTTTACTTGAAAATTGAGAATATAAATGCCACTTTGGAGCAATACTGGCTTCGAAAAATAGTATGATGCGGTTATCTTCAGTTTTTTCTATGTGAGTTTCCCAAACTACAGGCTCTGAATCAAGCTGAGCTTGAACAAAAATAGTTCCCAATAAAAACATTACCCACTTCATTTTCATAAACATGATATTAATACGGTTTTTTTTGTTTTTTTATCTGCTGCAAAACGTTGGTCACATCTTTTACCAACTACCCAAACAATTTGATCACCTGAACATAAAAGCCACTGTTTTTCCTTTTCCAAAAGAGAATATTTTTCATCTTTAAAGAACTTACTAAGAAGTTTTTTACCAGACATTCCTGTCGGATAAAAGTAATCTCCTTTGATTGATTTACGAATTAAAAGAGGCTTTGTTAATAATTTGTAATCTAGTGCTGCTTCACTTGACTTCCAAGAAAAAGAAACCGTATTAATAAACTTCCATGATAAATTAATAGGCACCGAGATCTTAAACCTTTTTAAATCAATTTTAAAAGAGTCTTTTATTTTGATGGGGATTTCTGTCAATATTAAAACTGATCGATCACGCAACAGTCGGTTGGTCTTGGATAATAATATTTTTCCACTATCAGCATTTAATAGCTTTATAACCTCCAAAGCTTGAAAACCTAGAGGAGAAAACCAGTGATGAATACAAAATAAAGATTGAGGAATTTTTTTTAATCCAGCTATCGATATACTTACATAATCGGTTTGCTGAATGAAGGTCGATTGCTTTAGAGTATCCAACGAATTATGTATAAAAGAATTGGCTTCAGTTAAATTTCTCAGAGTAGTTTTGAAATTGTCTAGTGCCTTTGGCTGTAATTTTATTAAAGGGTCTAAAACAAGATGTCGAATGCTATTACGTAAATAATCGTTTGTCTCATTTGATCGATCTTCACGCCATTTAATATAATGCTTTTCCGCATAAATAACTAAGGAATTTTTAGACACTTGAAGCAAAGGTCGATACAATTTGTCATTTTCTTGAATCCCTAAAAGACCAGAAATACCAGTACCTCTAGTGGTATTTATAAAAAAAGTTTCGAGTTGATCATTTAGATGATGTGCTGTTATTAAAGCTTCAAAATCATATGTTGCCAATAAACAATTAAACCACTTATACCTTAATTCTCTAGCTGCCAATTGGGTGCTCTTTTTATGGAACTCCATGTAGGTCTTAGTAGAAAAAATATTTGAAAAAAAAGGGATACTGTGTTCTTGACACCATTTTTCAACAAAAAAGAAATCGTCGTCACTTTCAGATCCTCTCAATTGAAAATTACAATGTGCTACACTAAAATCAACTGAAGCTTCAAGCAATAAATTTGCTAATACACAACTATCCAAGCCACCACTGTGAGCAAGTAAAAACCGCTTTCCAGAAAGAGCAGTAAGATTAATATTCAATTGTTATAGTTTTATAAAGCACAAAGATAAACATTCGTAATCCAATAATATAGATCCTAAAAATATGTACTATTAAATATATTTTTTGATATCTAATAAAAATTAGTGATATTTGCAATGTTATGTTCAAAACACCACTTTTATATATTTTTCCAGGCACTTCATTACTTTTGTTGCGCCCGATGTTTCGTCGCCCCTAGGGGTGTAGATTATTTATGGAGTATGGTGTGCCCTTCTCTCTTCTCGAACTAAACAAATTTCTTATTTATTAATACACAAAATGAAAATATTACGCGCTACTGCGGAACACATATCTTATGCTAAAAATATCAGTGCATGCATTGATGATTCTGCAAAAAATAGAGGCACTGGAATCGCCAGACGTACTCCTGAATATATTGCTTCAAAAATTAAAAATGGCAATGCAGTTATAGCGATTGAAAATAATTCATTTGCTGGTTTTTGTTACATAGAGGTCTGGGGGCATGGAAAATATGTAGCTCATTCCGGATTAATTGTTACTCCTAAGCAACGCGGAAAAGGTCTTGCTAAAAAAATTAAAAGAGAAGTATTTAAACTTTCTTTAAAAAAATATCCGAAGGCTAAAATTTTTGGAATTACCACAGGTATGCCTGTTATGAAAATAAATTATGAACTAGGTTATAAACCAGTTCACTTTTCAGAACTTACAGATGATCCTGAATTTTGGAAAGGCTGTCAAACTTGTAAAAATTATGATATTTTAACCAGGACAGAACGCCAAATGTGTTTATGTACTGGGATGTTATTTGATCCAAAAAAAGAAATGAAAAATATACCTATTAATAAAAAAATAGTACAAAGAATTAAAACAGCAATTTCACTAAAAAATAAAAATGATAAATAAATCTAAATTGGTTTTGGCATATAGTGGAGGATTAGATACCTCATATTCACTTCAAAAACTTTCTCAAGATGATTTTGAAGTTCATGCTGTCAGTATTAATACCGGTGGTTTTTCTCAAAATGAAATTGATATCATTCAAGGAAAGGCATATCAAATGGGTGCACATTTGTACAAAAATATTGATGCTTTAGATTCTTTTTATAACAAAATTGTAAAATTCCTTATTTACGGTAATGTTTTACGAAATAATAATTACCCCCTTTCTGTTAGTTCAGAACGAATTATTCAGGCTATAGAAGTTATTAATTATGCCAAAAAAATTGGAGCAAAGTATATTGCTCATGGTAGTACAGGTGCAGGAAATGATCAGGTACGTTTTGATATGATTTTTCAAGTATTAGCCCCTGAAATAAAAATCATCACCTTAATTAGAGATCTCCAACTATCTAGAGAAGATGAAATAAAATATTTAAAAACTCAAGGTATTAATCTTCCTTGGGAAAAAGCGAAATATTCTATAAACCAAGGTTTATGGGGAACAAGCGTAGGTGGAGCAGAAACTCTTGCCTCAGATTCTCCATTACCAGATGCAGCATACCCAAGTCAGCTTAAAACAGAAACTCCCGAATTTTTAACTCTTAGTTTCAAAAAAGGAGAGCTCATCAAAGTGAACAAAACATTAGGGTCTCCAGTGGAATTGATTCAAAAACTTCAAGAGCATGCAAAAAAGTTTGCTATTGGAAGAGATATTCATGTTGGCGACACCATAATAGGAATAAAAGGAAGAGTAGGTTTTGAAGCCGCTGCTTCCATAATTATTATTAAGGCACACCACCTTTTAGAAAAGCACACTTTAACAAAATGGCAACTATATCAAAAAGAACAATTAGCCAATTTCTATGGAATGCAACTACATGAAGGACATTATTTAGATCCTGTAATGCGAGACATGGAGGCATTTATGGAAAGTAGCCAAAAACAAGTAAGTGGAACCGTTTCTATTAAGCTTCACCCTTATCGCTTTGAGCTTCTTGGTATTTCATCTCCAAATGATCTAATGCATGCAGAGTTTGGAAGCTATGGAGAAATGAATAAAGGATGGACTTCAGATGAAGCAAAAGGATTTATTAAGCTCACTGCTAATGCCACAAAAATATATCAAAATATCAATAAAAAATTATGAAAAATGTAGGAATTATTGGTGGTTCAGGCTACACAGGAGGTGAACTCATTCGTTTAGTCCTTCAACATCCAGCATTAAAATTATCTTTTGTTTACAGCACTACAAGGTCTGGGAAATCACTAAATTCAGTTCACCAAGATCTTTTAGGAAGTGCATCACTTGACTTTACAGATTCTATTGAATCAGATATTGATATTTTATATTTATGCTTAGGGCATGGTAATTCAAAAACTTTTTTAAATGAACATTTTTTTTCTGATAAAACCATTATTATCGATTTAGGAAATGATTTTAGACTAGAAGCTGACCAAACCTTTGAAGGGAGGAATTTTGTGTATGGTCTTCCTGAACTTCAAAAAGAAAAGATCGAAAATTCAAAGTCTATTGCTAATCCAGGATGTTTTGCTACTGCAATTCAACTAGCGCTTTTACCTTTGGCAAACCAAAATTTAATAAATAGTCCTGTTCACATTAATGCTACTACTGGTAGTACAGGAGCTGGAGTTGGTCTAAATACTACCAGTCACTTTAGTTGGAGAAATAATAACTTATCATGGTATAAGCCCTTTATTCATCAACATTTAGGCGAAATTCATCAGAGTTTAGAGCAGTTAGATTCTCCAAGTGAACTTTATTTAATTCCACAGCGCGGAGATTTTACTCGTGGTATTTTTACAACTCTTTATACTTCTTTTGAGGGTAGTTTAGAAAAAGCTAAAAAATACTATCACACATTTTATGAGTCTCACCCTTTTACGCAAATTTCAGATCAAGAGGTTAGTTTAAAATCAGTTATTAATACAAATTATTGTTTTATTCATTTGCATAAATACCAAAACAAACTTTTAATAACAAGTGTAATTGATAACCTGGTAAAAGGTGCTTCCGGACAAGCCATTCAAAATACAAACCTCATTATGGGCTGGGAGGAAAATCTAGGCCTTAATCTAAAAGCCTCCATTTTTTAAAAAATTTAATATGAAAATAGCAATTATAGGTACTGGGAATTTGGGTTTAAGTATAGCCAAAGGGTTGGTTATTAATAACACCTACACTACTTTATATCTAACCAAAAGAAATCTAGATACACTTTCCAATTGGAAAGAATATAAAAATGTAACTCTGACTAAAGATAATTCAAAAGCTTTATCAAACGCAGACATCATAATCTTTGCCGTTCAACCCAGTCAGTTTGATGCTATTTTAAATGAAATAAAACCAATCCTTAACGATAAACACGTATTAATTTCCACTATAACAGGTTATACAATTGGTCGAATGGAGACCCAGGTAGGCAATCAATATCCAATTATTAGAGCAATGCCTAATACTGCAATTTCTGTAGGTAAATCAATGACCTGTCTCTGTAATAATAATGTAGGTAAAAAAAGCTTACCCATCGCCGAGGCTATTTTTAACGGCTTAGGCACGACGTTGACTATAGACGAAAATCACATGCAGGCAGCAACAGTTTTATGCGCCAGTGGTATTGCGTTTTGGATGCGATTGATTAGAGCAACAACCCAAGGTGGAGTTCAGTTAGGGTTTGATGCAGATGTTGCTTTACAGATGTCAATGCAAACTGCCATGGGAGCTGCTAGTCTATTAATTGAAACAGGTACACACCCTGAGGAAGAAATTGACCGAGTAACCACTCCTAGAGGTTGTACAATTACAGGCCTAAATGAAATGGAGCATCAAGGATTAAGTTCATCGCTAATTAAAGGTTTAAATGCCTCATTTGATAAAATTAATGAAATAGCGAAGCAATAATATGAAATTATTCGAGGTTTATCCGTTATATGATGTTACCCCTGTTCGTGCAAAAGATGTATTTGTATATGATGAACATAATAAAGAATACCTTGATCTCTATGGAGGTCATGCAGTTATTTCAATTGGACATTCCCATCCTCATTATGTAGAGAGAATAAAACAGCAATTAATGCAAATTGGATTTTATTCCAATGCAATTCAAAACCCATTACAACAAAAGTTGGCAGATGCTATCGGGGAACAATCATGTCTTCATGACTACAAACTGTTTTTATGTAGTACTGGAGCTGAGGCTATTGAAAATGCTTTGAAACTTGCTTCATTTCACACCAATAGAAAAAAAGTAATTGCTTTCCATAATGCCTTTCACGGAAGAACCTCAGCAGCAGTTGCCGTTACAGATAACCCTAGAATAAATGCCCCTCTTAATAAACAACAAGAGGTTACCTTTTTACCATTTAATGACGAAAAAGCACTTCATCAAGCATTAGCTACAAAACAGTATTGTGCTGTTATTTTTGAGGGAATTCAAGGAGTTGGGGGATTGGACCAGCCTTCTGAAGAATTCGTTTTTAGCATGGAACGTTTATGTAAAAAATTTGGCAGTTGTCTAATTGCAGACGAAGTTCAAGCTGGTTTTGGAAGAACAGGTACTTTTTTCTCCTACCAAAAGTACAATATTAGACCGCACATTATTACAATGGCTAAAGGAATGGGAAATGGTTTTCCAATTGGAGGTATCCTGGTAGGTCCAGATATTGAGGCCAAATATGGAATGTTAGGAACTACCTTTGGAGGAAACCATCTTGCTTGTAGTGCATCTTTAGCGGTTTTAGAAGTTTTAGAAGAAGAAAGATTGCAAGAAAAAGCAGTTGTTTTAGAAAATTATTTCAGAACTAGAGCTAAAGGACTACCGCATCTTTTAAAAATAAAAGGAAGAGGTTTAATGCTTGGTTTAGAATTTGATTTTGAAGTAGCAGATCTCAGAAAAGAACTTATTTATAACCACAAAATTTTCACAGGGGGAAGTAGTAATAAAAAACTTATAAGAATTTTACCTCCTTTGACCATAAAAGAGAAACATTTTGACACCTTTTTTGATGCTTTAATAATTGCTTTAAAAAATAAAGGTATCAAATATTAATCACTATCTATGAGACAATTTTTAACATTAAAGGACCTCCCAAATTTAGATGATGCTGTTACAGAATCAATAGAATTAAAAAAAAATCCTTTTCAATTTGAGACTCTTGGAAAAAATAAAACACTCGGTATGTTGTTTTTTAATCCGAGTTTACGTACCCGCTTAAGCACTCAAAAAGCAGCACAACATCTTGGAATACATAATATGATTATGAATTTTTCAAACGAAGCTTGGGCACTAGAATTTGAAGATGGAACCCAAATGAATGGATTACGTTCTGAGCACATAAAAGAAGCGGCTGCTGTAGTTTCTCAATATTGTGATATTGTTGCTATAAGAGCTTTTGCATCTCTAAATGATAAAGAAAGTGATGAAGCAGAAAAAGTTTTACAAAATTTTGCTAAGTACGCAAGTATTCCTGTAGTAAATATGGAAAGTGCAACTGCCCATCCTTTACAAGCTTTAGCAGATGCCATTACAATTAAAGAACATCAAAGTAAAAAAAGACCCAAGATTGTTTTGACATGGGCACCTCATCCAAAAGCACTGCCCCATGCAGTCGGAAATTCATTTATTAGAATGACACAACAATTGGATGCTGATTTTGTTATAGCTCAACCCGAAGGTTATGAATTAAATCCAGCAATTACAAAAAAAACTCCCTTGATTTTCAACCAAGAAGAAGCTTTAAAGGATGCAGACTTTGTTTATGCAAAAAACTGGTCTTCTTATTCAGATTATGGAAAAATATTACGAACCGATCCTCAATGGATGGTAACTAGTGAAAAGATGAAAAAAACAAATAATGCAAAATTCATGCATTGTTTACCAATTCGAAGAAATATTGTTGTTTCTGATGATGTACTTGACAGCTCAAATTCATTGGTTATTGAACAAGCAAATAATAGAACCTTTGCTACTCAAGTAGTTTTGAAAAAAATTTTAGAAAATGGATAAGCTACAGGTAGTTAAAGTAGGAGGTAATGTTATTGAAAATCGTGAAACACTCAGTGATTTTTTAATTGATTTTACTAAAATTAGAGGAGCTAAAATTTTAGTTCATGGCGGCGGAAAAGAAGCTACACAAATGGCACACAAGCTCAATATTCCAGTTCAAATTATTGAAGGAAGACGTGTAACAGATAAGGCAAATTTAGAAATCATTAGCATGTTGTATGCAGGGAAATTAAACAAAACCATTGTTGCTCTTCTACAAGCATACAGCTGTGATTCCTTGGGACTTACGGGTGCAGATGGTAATAGTGTAGTGGCAAAAAAACGATCCTCAAAACCTATTGACTTTGGTTTTGTAGGAGATGTTATTTCCGTGAATTCAGCTCTATTTAATTTATTATTAAATCAAAAGATAACACCTGTATGTTGTGCTGTTACTCATGACAAGAATGGTCAATTACTAAACACAAACGCGGACACCATAGCTGCCGAAATTGCCTCATCAATGTCAGCGTATTTTGAAGTAACCTTAAGTTATTGTTTTGAAAAAAAAGGAGTTCTCAAAAAACTAATGGATGAAGATTCGGTCATTCCATCAATCAATTTAAATCAATACGAATATTTGAAAAAAGAAAGAATTATAAATGAAGGAATGCTCCCCAAAATAAAAAATTGCTTTGAAGCTTTGAAAAAAGGTGTTACTAAGGTGCGAATTGGTAATTCAAAAATGATTACTGAATCTAATGAATATACTCAAATTAAATTATAATGATTACTCAAAAAGCCATATCTCTACTGCAAGATCTAATTCGAATTGAGTCATTTTCCGGATCAGAAAATAAAACCGCTGATCGAATTGAAACATGGTTTAATGAATCTAATATTCCCTTTTCAAGACAACATAATAATATTTGGTCTACTAATAAAAATTTTAATTCCGAATTACCGACTCTTTTATTGAATTCACATCACGACACAGTGAGGCCTAACAAAGGCTATACTCGAGATCCATTTTCAGCCGATATTATTGATGGTAAATTATATGGGCTGGGGAGTAATGATGCTGGAGGAGCTTTGGTTTCTCTAATCACATTATTCACTCATTATTATGCTCATCCTAATCCCAAATATAATTTACTGATGGCGGCTACTGCCGAGGAAGAAATTGCAGGTCAAAAAAGTTTGAGAGGATTATTACCAAAACTACCTAAAATAGATTTAGCTATTATAGGGGAGCCAACTTTAATGGATTTAGCAATAGCCGAAAAAGGATTGGTTGTCTTTGAAGCAATCATAAAGGGTACCCCTAGTCATGCTGCCCACCCCAACTCAGATAATCCTTTATTAAAAATTCCAGAAGTGATTCAAGCAATCAATTCAATTAAATTTGATAAAGTTTCACCTATTTTAGGGCCCGTTAAAGTAACACTGACTCAAATTGATGGGGGAAGCCAACACAATGTAGTTCCATCCCAAGTAAAACTAGTTATTGATGTTAGAGTTAATGAATGCTACACCAATAGTGAAATTGAACGATATATAAAAGCTGTGCTTCCTTGCGAAGTCAATGCACGTTCATTAAGATTAAAAAGTTCTTCAATCGATATAAATCATTCTCTAATTCGAGCTGGAATTTCTTTGGGAAAAAAAACGTATGGATCACCAACTCTATCAGATCAAGCAGCATTAGAATGTCCCTCATTAAAATTAGGTCCCGGTGATTCAACACGTTCCCACTCTGCAGATGAATATATTTATGTAAAAGAAATTGAAGATGGCATTACCATTTATATTGAATTATTAAAAAACATTTTATAATATGAAACTCTGGCAAAAAGGGGTTGTAACCCACGAAAAAGTTGATAAATTTACTGTAGGAAATGATCGTGAATACGATTTATTTTTGGCACAATACGATTGTCAAGCTTCTATAGCTCACGCAAAAATGTTAGCTAAAATTGGATTAATAAGTGTACCTGAATCTGAACAATTATGTAAGGTATTAGAGGATTTAAAAATAGCTGCAGAAACAGGGAATTTTACAATTGAAGATGAATTTGAGGATATGCATTCTAAAATAGAGCATGCACTAACTAAAAAACTAGGCGATTTGGGGAAGAAAATTCATACCGCACGTTCTCGAAATGATCAAGTACTTGTTGCCATGCACCTATACCTAAAAAAGGAATTGGGTGAAATTAAAACCCAAGTCATTGCAATTTTTGACCTTTTACTTGAATTAGCTGAAAAATATCAAAATAACTTACTTCCAGGTTATACACATTTACAAGTTGCCATGCCATCTTCTGTGGGAATGTGGTTAGCTGCATATGCCGAAAATTTGATTGATGATTTATATTTTTGGGAAGCTGCATATAAAGTTGCCGATCAAAATCCTTTAGGAAGTGCAGCAGGCTATGGAAGTGCTTTCCCAATTGACCGTGAATTAACGACAGAATTGTTAGGATTTGATCAATTAAAAATTAACTCACTTGCTGCACAAATGAGTCGTGGAAAATTGGAAAAAAGTACTTCTATAGCATTCTCAAGTATTGGGAATAGCTTGGCAAAGTTAAGTATGGATATTTGCCTGTACATGGGACAAGATTTTAACTTCATCTCTTTCCCTAAAAATTTAACTACAGGCTCAAGTATTATGCCACACAAAAAAAACCCTGATTTGTTTGAACTAGTAAGAGGAAAATGTAATAATCTTCAAGCTCTTCCCAACCAATTAACTTTACTAACTTCTAACTTACCTAGTGGTTATCACAGAGATTTACAATTAGCTAAAGGACCTATTATTGAAGCCGTGCAAGAATTGAAAGACTGCATGGACATACTATTATTTAGTTTACCCCAACTTGAGGTAACACAAGATATTACTGCCCAGAAAAAATATGATTACCTCTTTAGTGTGGATACTCTCAACACAGAAGTTATTGCTGGGAAACCATTCCGAGATGCTTATCGTGAGTTGGGTCAAGCTATTGAAAAAGGGGATTTCCTTCCAAACAGAAACGTGAATCACACCCACTTGGGAAGTATTGGTAACCTAGGACTGGAGAGAATTCGTCAAAAAATGAAACTAATAATGTAAAAATTAATTCAATAGATTTTTTTTTAACCCTAGATTTAGTCAAAAAAATAATCTTAAATCATTTCCTTCTAAGGAAATAGTTACTTAGATATGCAATGCGCGATCTTCAGTAGCAGCTAGAGCTGCCTCTTTTATAGCTTCTGCATAAGTTGGATGTGAATGACTCATCCTAGCAATATCTTCAGCAGATGCTCTAAATTCCATAGCAATTACCGCCTCGGCGATTAAATCTGCTGCACGTGCACCAATAATATGAACACCCAAAACTTCATCGGTTTGAGTGTCTGCAAGGATTTTAACAAAACCGTCGGTATCCATACTGGCTCGGGCACGCCCTAAAGCTTTCATAGGAAATTGTCCAGTTTTGTATGAAATACCTGCCTCTTTAAGCTGCTCTTCTGTTTTTCCAACAGAGGCTACTTCAGGCCATGTATAAATTACATTAGGCACGAGATTGTAGTCTATATGTGGCTTTTGTCCTGACAAAAGTTCAGCAACCATTACACCTTCTTCTTCCGCTTTGTGTGCAAGCATTGCACCTCTTACAACATCACCTATTGCATAAATATTAGTTGTAGTTGTTTGTAAATGATCATCAACAACTACCTGACCTTGCTCGTTTAATTGAACCCCTGCTGCATCTGCGTTTAAACCGGCAGTAAATGGTTTACGACCTACAGATACCAGACAATAATCCCCTTCAAAATGAACCTCTAACCCTTTTTTATCTTTTGCAGTTACCTTAACTACATCGCCTTTTCGACTAACTTTATTTACACCATGAGATAGGAAAAACTTTACTCCTTGTTTTTTCATGACTTTCATTAGTTCTTTTGACAAACCTGCATCCATTATGGGTGTAATTCTGTCTGCATATTCAATAACAGAAACCTTGGCGCCTAGTCGGCAGTATACTTGTCCTAATTCAAGTCCAATAACACCACCACCAATAATAACTAAATGTTTTGGTATTTCTTTAAGCTTTAATGCTTCTGTAGAGGTAATTACCCTTTCTTTATCTAAAGAAATAAATGGAAGGGTTCCCGGCTTAGAGCCAGTGGCTATAATGCTATTTTTAGCCTCAATAATTTGGGTATCTTTACCTTCGATTTTTATATGTGTTGCATCAATATAGCTTCCCAAGCCTTCGAAAATGTCAATATTATTTTTATTCATCAAATAATCGATTCCTTTAGTTGTTTGATCTACAACTGAAGCTTTTCGATCAATCATTTGTTTAAAATTGATTTTAATTTCACCTTCTATTTCAATCCCGTGTTCTGCAAAATGTTTTTGGGCATCTTCATAATGGTGAGAGGAATCTAAAAGAGATTTTGAAGGAATACATCCAACATTTAAACATGTTCCCCCAAGTGTACTATATTTTTCAACAAGTGCTGTTTTCATTCCTAATTGTGCGCATCGAATTGCTGCTACATAACCTCCGGGTCCAGAACCAATAATTGCTACATCATAAACACTCATAATCAAATTCTTTAATTGATTTCAAAAGTACAAATGTTTCTTTGTACACCATAATGCAAAAGAATGGATTTTTATTTTTTTATTACTTAAAAAGTCCTTGATGATTTAATTCTCGAACTCTTTTCACCAAAACCTAATAGAAACTTATAATCTAAAGGAGTAATTAACAGTCCAAAGAATAATTACTGAAAAATCTATCTCATTATAAAGCAGGTGGGGTTTACACCTCCCTCTTCATACGAAAGTGAATTTATGATTTGATCTATTAGTTGGAATTTTTCTCTACGTACAGTAAATCAATCACTTATAAATATCGATTTTGATATATTTAGAAATATTAAAGTGGAGCTAACTTAGGTTTAATTTAAAATTATTTTAGAAATTGATTCGGTAGAACTATTTGAATTAAAATGATTAAACTTGTAATTCAAGAAAAATAGTTTGAAAAAGAAAGAACTTTCTCTGGGCGTAGCCCTTTTGCCCATTATTATCTTAGTACTTCTCCTATCTTATAACGTCCTTATTTATGGTGATGATGCTTTAGGAGGATCCAATCAATTTATTTTACTAATAGGTGGAGCTATTGCAGGAATTATTGGTTTTTTCTATAAGGTTAAGTATGATACCATGCTTGAGAAAATAGCGGAAAATCTTCAGTCTGTTACCGGTGCTTTACTCATTTTATTATTTGTAGGAGCCCTAGCTGGTACTTGGTTAATTAGCGGTATTATCCCAGCAATGATTTATTATGGATTACAAATCTTACATCCCAGTATATTTCTTCCTGCCTGCATTGTTATTTGTGCAATAATTTCTTTGGCCACAGGAAGTAGCTGGACAACATCTGCAACTGTTGGTATTGCATTAATTGGCATCGGGAAGGTACTAGGTATACCTCTTGGAATGGTTGCAGGAGCAGTTATTTCAGGTGCATATTTTGGGGATAAACTCTCTCCTTTATCAGATACCACCAACTTAGCCCCAGCCATGGCAGGTGGAGAATTATTTTCTCATATTCGCTACATGAGTTTAACCACCATTCCAAGTATTGTGATTACACTGATTGTTTTTTTAATTTTAAGCTTAACTCAGGAAACTACTGGACAAGCAGATACTATAACGTTAATGGCAGCAATCAATGAAAAATTTACTATTAATGGATGGCTTTTTTTAGTCCCTGCCACAGTTATCGTATTAATCGTTAAAAAAAGTCCACCTTTAATTGCCTTACTTGTCGGTACACTAATGGGGGGTGTTTTTGCCCTACTCTTTCAAAGTGATATTCTTTTAGAAATTACACAATCAAATATACTGACTTCTGAGGTAGCTTACAGAGCTATCATGGATGCAATTTCAGTTTCCACAGAAATAACTACTTCTAATGCATTGCTTAACGACTTATTTACCTCTGGTGGAATGGAAGGTATGCTGGGGACTATTTGGCTTATTATTTGTGCTATGGTTTTTGGTGGTATAATGGACGCAATAGGAGCTTTAGAACGTATTAGTAATGCACTACTTAATTGGGCACAAACTACTTTCCAATTATTCGCAAGTACTGTAGCTTCTTGCCTAGCTATAAATCTGACAGCTTCAGATCAATACCTTTCTATAGTTATTCCAGGAAAAATGTTTACAAAAGCATATAAAGACCGTAAACTAGCACCTGAAAACCTTAGTAGAACTTTAGAAGACTCTGGAACAGTTACCTCTGTTTTAATTCCATGGAATACTTGTGGTGCATATCAATCTGGTGTTTTAGGAGTGGGAGTTGGCGAATATTTTGTATATGCTATCTTTAACTGGATCAGTCCTTTTATGACATTACTCTATGCTGCTTTTGATATAAAAATCAAAGCTCTCAAAGAAAAATAAATTATGTTAATAATTAAAAAAAGCATCTCAAATCTGAGATGCTTTTTTTTAAATCAAAATACTTATTTGATATCGAAACGATCTGCATTCATTACTTTATTCCAAACTTGAATAAAGTCATTAACAAACTTCTCATTGTTGTCATCTTGAGCATATATTTCTGCTATGGCTCTCAATTCAGAGTTAGATCCAATTACGAGATCTGTTCTTGAGGCAGTTCTAATCTCTTCATTAGTCATTCTATTCTTAGCAACGTAACTATTGTAACCTGTGGTGCTCCACTTTACGTCCATAGAAAGAAGGGTTTTAAACCAACTATTGTTTAAGTTGCCATCTGTCCAAATACCGTCTCCACTATGTGAGATAGCCATTGATCGCATTCCGCCTATCAGTAAAGTCATTTCCACTGGGCTTAAACCTAATAATTGAGCTTTATCTAACATTATCTCTTCCGGACTTACAGCAAATTCTTTTTCAGAATAATTTCTAAATCCACAAGCTCTTGGTCTTAGTAAATTGAATGAATCTACATCAGTATTTTCCTGGGAGGCATCTCCCCGTCCAGTTGTAACATCTACTTTTAGTCCCCCGGCTTTTTCAATACCAACTGCACCACCAATTACTATTACATCAGCAATACTTACTCCTTGAGAGAAAGCAATTTGTTCATAAATACCTAAAACTTTAGAAAGTTCTTCAGGTTTATTTACTTCCCAATCCTTTTGAGGCTGAAGACGGATACGAGAACCATTTGCTCCACCGCGATTGTCAGAACTTCGGAAGGTACTTGCACTTGCCCATGCAGTATTGACCATTTCTTGAACACTGAGTCCAGAGTTAACAATAGCATCACGTATTATTTGTTCTTCTGAGACATTAAGTATTTTACCAACAGGCGAGGGATCTTGCCATATATAACTAACATCCTTATGGTCACCAGCGATATAATTGGTTTTTGGTCCCATATCTCGGTGGAGTAATTTAAACCAAGCTTTTGCAAACGCCTCTCCAAATTCCTCTGGATTTGCTATAAAGTGTTGACAGATTTTATTGTAAATTGGATCAACTTTCATTGCCATATCAGCAGTAGTCATCATTGGAAGCACTTTAACATCGCTACCATCAACTTGAGGAACCATATCTTCCTCAGCACAATCAATTGGATGCCATTGCCAAGCTCCGGCAGGGCTCTTTTTTAATTCCCATTCGTATTTAAATAAAAGTTCTAAATAACCCATATCCCATTGTGTAGGATTGGTGGTCCAAGGCCCTTCAATTCCACTAGTTATAGCATCTATTCCAACGCCAGAAGCATGTTTATTATTCCAGCCTAGTCCCATCATTTCAATTGGAGCTCCTTCGGGTTCTGCTTCAACGAGACCAGCATCTCCAGCTCCGTGAGCTTTTCCAAAGGTGTGACCTCCAGCAGTTAGAGCAGCTGTTTCTGTGTCATTCATAGCCATTCGCTTAAAAGTTTCACGAATATCTTGAGCTGAAAGAGCTGGATCAGGGTTACTGTTAGGTCCTTCAGGGTTTACATAAATCAATCCCATCTGAACTGCAGCAAGAGGGTTTTCAAGTGATTGGCGAGTATCGCCATAGCGCATATCTCCTAACCATTCATCTTCTGCTCCCCAATAAATATCTTTTTCTGGATGCCAAATATCTTCACGCCCTAAAACGGTACCGTGGTTTGGACCACCCATATCTTCGATGGCAACATTACCAACAAGAACAAGTAGATCAGCCCAAGACAATTTGTTCCCGTATTTTTCTTTGATTGGCCAAAGTAAACGTCGAGCCTTATCTAAGTTACCGTTGTCTGGCCATGAGTTTAATGGTGCAAAACGTTGAGCTCCTGTAGCAGCTCCACCACGACCATCGCCTGTTCTATAAGTGCCAGCTGCATGCCAAGTCATCCTAATGAAAAATGGACCATAATGCCCCCAGTCTGCAGGCCACCAATCTTTTGAATCTTTGAGCATTGTTTTGAGATCTGATTTAACAGCATCAAGATCTAAATTCTTAACATTCTCTCTGTAATTAACCTCAGAAATAGGGTTGCTTTTGGAGTCATGCTGACGAAGAATATCAATATTTAATTGATTAGGCCACCAGTTGTTGTTTTCAGTTCCAACATTGGGTTTGGTTATAGAGCCATGGAATGGACATTTGCTTTCACTCATAATTTATATTTTTTATAAATGTACTACTCCTTTTAGATTTTTTAGACATTAGACTATTAGTTTTACATATAGTAATATTGAATTAGATTATTACACCAAATCATTAAAATCTGTTTATGACAACTAATATTCATTTCTTATTATTGAGTAATATTCTATTAATATATCATGCTAATAGTGCTAAATAATGTGTTTAAAAATATCTTACATGCCAGAACTTATTAGTCTATTTTTTGGTTTTGAATTTGTATTTTTGCGATAGAGCATTGATTTATGGCCAAAAAAAAAGAAATCACTGAAACAGATTTAATAAAAAAACGACAACGAAAAGTCTTGTTAGGGGCAGGGCTCCTATTGATTTCTATTCTCCTTACCATTTCCTTTATATCTTATTTCTTTACATGGCAAGCAGATTTTAGTACACTTGGTTCGTTGTCTGATAAAGCTGTAACTTCAAAAAATCTTTTAAATAAGCTGGGGGCCTATGTAGGGCATCTTTTCATCTATAAAGGTGTAGGTTTTTCATCAATTCTATTCGCCTATCTCATTGGGATTACTGGCTTAAAACTATTCTTACAATGGTCTACACAAAAACTTTTAGCTACGTGGGCATGGGGACTAGCCCATATGTTGTGGCTTTCTATAGCAATTGGTTATTTCTTTAGAGACACTCCTATATTTTCTGGTATTGTGGGATTTGAAATCAATGCATTTTTAATTATATACATTGGAAATATTGGTGTTTTTGGAATTCTACTTTTTTTCTTTTTATGTTTTTTAGTTATCGAATTAGGGTGGACACCAGAGCAAATTATCAATCAGTGGCAGAAGCTAAAAAATAAAGAGAATAAACCCATAGAAGAAACTACTTCAGCAGATCTTAAATCTAATATAGAGTTTGATATAACTTCTAATGACAAATATACGAATCCATCTACCTCTTCAAAACAAGAACTAGAAATTCCGAAAGAGGAACCTTCTCTCAATACTGAAATTACTTCAGAAAAAGCAACTCTTACAATGGAAATTGAGGCTAAGGAAGAAGAAATAGTTGATGAAAAACTAGCAAAAAAATTAGTTGAAAAACAAGGTTTTTTTGACCCTACCCTAGAACTTAGTAATTTTAAAATGCCTGGGTTTGACTTATTAAAAGATTACGGAGATAGCAGTATTACAATTAACCAAGAAGAGCTTGAACTGAACAAAAATAAAATTGTAGAAACCCTTAACAATTATAAAATTGGGATTGCGAACATCAAAGCCACAATTGGTCCTACAGTTACATTATATGAAATTGTGCCTGAAGCAGGTGTGAGAATTTCAAAAATTAAAAATTTAGAAGATGATATTGCATTATCTCTCTCTGCTCTTGGAATTCGAATTATTGCTCCTATTCCTGGAAAGGGAACTATCGGAATTGAAGTACCTAATCAAAACCCATCCATTGTTTCTATGCGCTCTGTCATTAGTGCCACCAAATTTCAAACTGCAGAAATGGAACTTCCCATTGCATTGGGTAAAACTATAAGCAATGAAACCTTTGTCGTAGACTTAGCAAAAATGCCCCACCTACTTATGGCAGGCGCTACTGGACAAGGAAAATCCGTGGGACTAAATGCTGTATTGACATCACTACTTTACAAAAAACATCCAGCTGAAGTTAAATTTGTCCTTGTAGACCCTAAAAAAGTTGAGCTCAATATTTACAACAAAATTGAACGCCACTATTTAGCCAAGCTCCCCGATACTGAAGAAGCTATCATTACTGATAACACTAAGGTGATAAATACTCTAAATTCATTATGTATTGAAATGGATAACCGTTATGAATTGCTTAAAAATGCAATGTGTAGGAATTTAAAGGAATACAATACAAAATTTAGAGAACGTAAGTTGAATCCAGAAGATGGCCATAACTTTTTACCTTACATTGTTTTAGTAGTTGATGAGTTTGCAGATTTAATTATGACTGCAGGAAAAGAAGTTGAAACTCCTATTGCTCGTTTAGCACAACTGGCACGAGCTATCGGTATTCATTTAATTATTGCCACTCAACGTCCTTCTGTTAATGTAATTACTGGTATTATTAAGGCAAACTTCCCAGCAAGAATTGCCTTTAGGGTAACTTCAAAAATTGATTCGCGTACGATTCTAGACAGCGGTGGTGCTGATCAATTAATTGGTCGAGGTGACATGCTTTATACTCAAGGAAATGAACTTACCCGAATTCAGTGTGCCTTTGTGGACACTCCAGAAGTAGAAAGAATTGCTGCTTATATTGGAGGACAAAGAGGCTATGCAGACGCGCATCTTCTCCCAGAATATATAAGCGAGGAAAATACTAGCACCATAGATATTGACGCCAGCGATCGTGATGCATTATTTAGAGATGCTGCAGAAGTAATCATAACAGCTCAACAAGGATCTGCGTCTTTGTTACAACGTAAATTAAAACTAGGTTACAATAGAGCTGGAAGAATAATTGATCAAATGGAAGCGGCTGGCATTGTAGGGCCATTTGAGGGAAGCAAAGCAAGACAAGTTTTAATTACTGATTTAGCAACTCTAGATCGTCTTTTAAATGATGGAGTATTATGAGAAAAATCTATACTTTAAGTGTTATAATTTTCTTTATTGGCTTTAAACAACTAAGTGCGCAAACCTCTACCGCTGCAAAAAAATTATTGGATGAAGTATCCCTTACCATTGCTGCTTATGAGACTATGATTTTTGATTTTTCATATGTATTAGAAAACAGACAAGAAAATATTAAGCAAGAAACTAATGGCTCCATTACCATAAAAGACGAAAAATATAAACTTATGTATTTAGGAGTAGAGCAACTCTATGATGGTGAAAAAACATATACGGTTGTTCCAGAAAATGAAGAAATTACTATTACAACAGCTAAAGAAGATGAAGATTTTGGCATAAACCCAATCAAACTTTTAAACTTCTATAAAGAAGGATATGACTACCAGTGGGACATTAAACAAACAATTTTTGGACGACCAATTCAATTTGTAAAACTACTTCCTAGTGATGAAAATAATGAAATAAAATATTTATTACTGGGTATTGATATTATTAAAAAAAATATTTATCGCCTTATAGAAATAGATATGAACGGTACTCGAACAACGCTTACCATTTCAAACCAAGAAATAAATATTCCTTTGGAAAAAAATCATTTTACTTTTGATTTCTCAAACTACCCAGATTACTACATAAACAATTAATCACTTGAAGATCCTGGATCAATATATCATGAAAAGTTATTTAAGCCGCTTAATTAGCGTCTTCACCATTTGCATGTTTATATTTATAATTCAGACTTTTTGGCTTTTCATAGACGAGCTGGCAGGAAAAGGTCTTGACATAATTATCATTTCAAAATTTTTACTTTATTATTCACCCAAGCTAATTCCATTAGTTCTGCCCCTTTCCGTATTACTTGCTTCTCTAATGACTTATGGGACGCTTTCTGAAAACTATGAATTTGCCGCTATGAAGTCTACTGGAATTTCATTACAACGTGCTATGTTAGGACTCGTTATTTTTCACATTTTCTTAGGAATTGGTACCTTTTATTTTTCAAATCACGTGATTCCATATGGGGAATTAAAATCATATAATTTACGTCGTAACCTAGCAAAGTTAGAACCTACACTAGCAATACGCGAGGGTATTTTTAATGAAATTGGTGAAATTAATATTAAGGTAGATAGAAAGTATGGAGACAATGATCGTTTTCTAGAAGGAGTTATTATTCACGAATACACCCCCAATAGCGAAAACAATATTGTCATTAAAGCGGAACGTGGAGAAATGAAAAGTGAAACCAGTGATCCTAACTTAAAACTAGTTCTTTACAACGGAAATCGCTATGAAGAAGTCATTCCGAAAAAGTCTAAAGATCGTCAACGAATTCCCCATACTAAAGTAGCTTTTGAAGAATACGAGATGAACATTGACTTATCTAAATTTAATAATGTAAATCTAGAAGAAGAAAGCTACAAGTCGACCTTTAGAATGCAGAAAATAGAACAACTTAAAGAAAGTATAGATACCCTTCAACAATCATTCACAGAAGAACAAAATGCCTTTAGCGAAAACTTTGGAAGGCAAAGTGTATTGTCAAGAACAGCTCGGAAAAATGAAGCTGTGGTAACTATAGATTCACTCCCAGAAAACTTATTTCAATTTATCATTACTAATGAGTTTTGGAAGCAAAGTAAAGTGATTGATGAAAGTAGAATAAAAATAAGAAGCTCTATTCGGAATTTAAACACAAAACGAGGCTCCTTTTTTGCCTATCAAAAACTAATTAATCTTCACAAGATTACCCTCCACGAAAAGTACACTCTCTTATTTGCTTCACTCTTATTGTTTTTAATTGGAGCGGCTTTGGGGGCTATAATAAGGAAAGGAGGTTTAGGACTTCCCCTGGTACTGGCAGTACTAATATTCCTTACCTACCACTACATTGGCTTATTTAGTAAAAATGCAGCAGAAGACAACAGCATCTCACCTTTTTTGGCTTCTTGGCTGTCTACTATTATTCTAGCGCCTTTTGCAATTATTTTAACACGTAGAGCTTCTTCTGACAAAGGTTTTGTTAGTCTTTCAAACCTCTACTACCCTATTGAGAAAAAAATTAAACGCCTTTCCTTTTTCAAGAAAAATAAATAAAAAAATGAATAAAGACTTGATCCAACTAGATGCAATTGCAGACGCAATTGATGCCATAAAAAATGGAGAAGTAATTATTGTCGTAGATGATGCCAATCGCGAAAATGAAGGAGACTTTATTGCAGCAGCAGAAAAAATAAGTCCTGAATTAATCAATTTTATGGCTACACACGGAAGAGGTCTAATTTGCGCACCTTTAACCGAAAGTAGATGCCAAGAATTAAATTTGGGAAAAATGGTGTCTAATAATACTGACCCTTTAGAAACGGCCTTTACCGTTTCAGTCGATTTAAAAGGCAAAGGTGTTACAACCGGGATTTCTGCAGCAGACCGCTCCAAAACTGTAAGAGCACTCATTGACCCAATCACTACTCCCTTTGATTTGTCGCGCCCTGGGCATATTTTCCCTTTGATTGCAAAATCTGGAGGTGTATTAAGGCGTACCGGGCATACTGAAGCTGCTATCGATTTTGCTCGTTTGGCTGGAATGCAACCTGCAGGTGTTATTGTAGAAATAATGAATGAAGATGGAAGTATGGCACGTCTTCCTCAACTAATAGAGGTGGCTAAAAAGTTTCAATTAAAAATTGTTTCTATAGAAGATTTAGTTTCCTACCGTATGCAGCACGATAGCTTAATTGAAAAGAAATCTGACACCCTTATAAAAACTCGCTATGGAGATTTTCGTTTACGTGCTTATGAACAAACCACAAATGGTAATATTCATTTAGCACTAACTAAAGGACATTGGAAAATTGAAGATGTAGTGCTTACCAGAATTCATTCATCAAGAATAACCAATGATATTTTAGGAACCCTAACAGGTTCTGTCGAAAAAGGACTAGATGATATCTTTAAACTTATTAATAATGAAGGTAAAGGAGCCTTACTTTTTATTAACCAAGAACAAACCTCAGAAAACTTGCTTAGTAGAATTTCTGAGCTAGAATCAATGCAATTAAAGGGAACTTTAGATAAAGCACCCCCTATGAAAATGGATGCTAAGGATTATGGAATTGGGGCACAAATATTACATGACTTAAATATTAAGAATCTTTGTGTGATAAGCAATACAGCTCAACAACCCAGAATTGGAATAACTGGCTATGGTATAACCATTCAAAGTTTTAAGAACTATTAAAATCACTCAAAAAACCATAGTTTAACTGCCATAATAACAATGGTAAGTAACATCGCTGCTCTAATTACTTTATCTCCTTTTTTTACTGACCAGCGGCTGGTCCACCATGCCCCGAAGCTAGTTCCAAATGACATTAGTAAGCCCATTTTCCAATCCACAGCTCCGTTAAAAGCAAACAAACCTAAAGCTAGACTTGAGTAAATGAAAACAACGGCTGTTTTTGTAGCATTTGTTTTAACTAATGACATATGATGTACTCGATTTAAAAAAATCATGATCACTATACCAATACCTGCATTAATAAATCCACCGTATATACCCACAAAAAAGAATCCAAAACAACCATACACTAAATACTTTCCAGTTAGCCTCTCTGGCAAATTGAGAGCTCTTTTTTTATTCTTAATTAACATCATAACTCCAACAACAATCATAATAATAGCTAAAATTTTACTGAAAAGTTTACCGTCTAAATCTATTGCAATTTGAGCACCAATAAGTGCGCCAATACTAGCACTAATAGCTAAGTAAATGTTGAATGGAAACGAAGACACTCCTTTACTTTTATAGCCCAAAGTACCAGTAAGAGATTGTATTACAATAGCAATTCGATTTGTGCCGTTTGCAATATTAGGGGGCAACCCTAAAAAAATCAATACAGGTAGAGTGAATAAAGACCCTCCTCCCGCCAAAGTATTAATTACGCCCGCCAGAAATCCAATTATTATTAATATTATAGCTTGATAAATATCTTCCATAGAGATTTCAAAATTACGAAAATCCAAAAGCTATTTTATTGCAAAGAGTCATTTAAATATTTTCTATTCAATAAAAAGGAATGTATATTTGCCACCGCATTGGAGAAGTGGCAGAGTGGTCGAATGCGGCAGTCTTGAAAACTGTTGAGGGTCACACCTCCGGGGGTTCGAATCCCTCCTTCTCCGCTTAATAGTTCCTTAACCCCTACTATTACTAGGGGTTTCTTTTTTTAGAGACACTTTTAGAGACACTAGAGTCTAAAGTTAAAGCTCCATTAAGCAGTTTATTGCAGTATGTCCTCCTAATGAACCTTAATTTATATACTGTTTTGGATTTTTCTCGAAGGTCACTTTACAACCATCACAACAGAAATATACTTTATCACCTAAATGTTCTAAAATGTGTTTTGGACTTATTTTTGAAACCGGCACACCACATACGGGATTAATATAAAATTCTTTAGAAAATGTATCCTTTTTCGGATTAGAAGTAGATTCAATTTTAGGTTTAACAACATCTTTCTTTTCAAATCCTTTTGAAGCATTGCCATTTCTGAAATCATCTATAATCTCTGCCAAAATACTAATAGCAACCTCACTTGCTAGTTTTGCACTAATATCAAGCCCAACTGGACTATTTAGCTTAGCAATACGGTCCTCACTGATACGATTTTCAATTAGATGTGATTTAATGTCCTCAGCTTTTTTAGTACTTGCTACAAAGCCAACATATTTACAATTTGTCTCTAAAGCTTTTTTTACAGAAAGGTCATCATTTTCACCCTGTGTTGTTACAATAATATATGTATTGGAGAGTTCTTCGAACATTTTAAAATCTATACTTTTAATAACACTATTTACTGAAGGGAACATGTGACTATCAACATCTTCTGCCATAGCGTGTACTCTAAAATCAGCTGCACTAGCAACTATAGCTAGCTTGCGAGCTATATTAGACTTCCCTACAATTATTAACTCAGGTTGAGCAATTACTGGTTCAATTAGGACTTCGACAGTACCTTGACTTTGACATGACATAACATATTCTTTAAAATTTTCGTTTTCACTAGTTCCACCTGTTGGAGAAATGCGAATTTTTTTGTAATGTTTTCTTTTTATAACTTCAATAGCTTCTTTAACAATAATTCCCCTAACACATCCTCCTCCTATCCAACCGATAAGTTCTCCGCTTTCAAGAATAATTGCCTTATCTCCAACTTTCCCAGAACTTGGAGCAATTCGATCAATTACTTGAGCAATGGCGAAATTTGATCCATTATTCAAATATTCTTCTATTTTAAGTGCCAATTCGTTAAACATCCATCAATAGCTTTTCTAGTTTTAATAGACTATCCAAATTATGTGCAGATTCAAATGCATCTAAATGTGGCATCACATTTATTATTCCTTTCTGAATGGGTTGATAGTTTTTCATTCCTTTTAGTGGATTTAGCCATACTAAGGTTTTGCATTTTCTTCGAATAGTTTTAACTGCTTCTTTAAGGACAGTAACACTTCCAGTTTCAAGTCCATCACTCAGAACTACGACAACATGTTTCTGGCTTAAAAACCTGTTTCCATATGATGAAAGAAATTCGGTTAATGATTCTCCAATCTTAGTTCCACTAGACCAAGAATTTACATTTACGCTGATTTGTTTTAAAACCTCTTGTTCATTGTTTTGTCGTAACAGTGGTGTAACATGGGTTAATTTCGTACTAAAGGTAAAGAATTCTAAACTTTTAAAATACTTTTTCAATATCATCACATAGCGTAAAAGATAATAACTATAAGTATCCATAGAACCACTTATATCTAATATGAAAACAACTTTTCGTTTTTCTTTACGTTTTTTTTTGAAAGCAAGATCCAAAGGCAAGCCACCTTTACCAATACTCTGTCTTATTGTTCTACGAATATTTACTTTTCCTTTATTAGAATTTTCAAGCCTTCGCTTGAACCGCATGCTCATTTGATGAAAAAGTTCTAACGCCAGTTCTTCAAGATATTTTTTATCACTAACATCTACTTTAGAAAAATCAGTCATCCTCAGACGAATACTTTCGTTTGCGCCTTTTGTTTGTTTTGCCTCTATCTTCTTTTCCTTTTTCGGCACATTAAATTTTGCGCCTAAAAAAATTACTGTAGCTGTATCTGGTTCATTTTTAATTAGTTTAATCTGTTTTTTACGTTGCTCTAATTTTTCTTCATAAAAGCGGCTCCAAAATCGATCAAACATTTCATCAAAACGATCAAAATGTTCTTTACGCTTACAAAAAATTGCTTTTAGGCTGTATTGAAATAATTTACGCTCTAGAACATAACCATTTTCTGCAATTACAAAAGCATCTTGTGTCTCTTGTGGACCAAGAACAAACTGACGCTCTCTACAATACATGGTGAAATCGATTAATCGCTCTTTGAATGTTTTAGTTACTTCTACCATTAAATTAATCTATTGGAAATAAAAATTCCTGCACTGTTTTATTTCTTACAAAGTCCACATCATCCTTATGTTTAAGTACACTACCAATGGTGTTGTGAACAATCTCATCAGTTATATTGTCTACATTCATCAGCAATAATGTTTTTGCCCAGTCTAAGGATTCCGCAATTCCAGGTGGTTTGTGTAAACTGGATTTGCGAAGATTATGTATAAAGGTAACAACTTGAGTGGCTAAAACCTGATCAATATTTGGGAGTTTCTTGGCTATAATGTCAATTTCTTTTGCTTTAGAAGGGAAATCTACCCAATGATACAAACAACGTCTTCTAAGAGCATCACTTAGTTCTCTAGTTCTATTTGATGTTAATATCACAAATGGTTTTGTAGTAGCCTTAATGGTTCCTAACTCAGGAATACTAATTTGAAAATCTGACAAAAGCTCCAATAAATAAGCTTCGAATTCTTCATCTGCACGATCAATTTCATCGATTAGTAATACAACAGGTTTGTCTGCTCTTATCGATTGTAAAAGTGGTCGTTGCAGAACATAGTCCATGCTAAAAATTTGATTTTCTAGTGCTTTTTTATCCTTTTCAGATTCAAATAATTTTATATGCAGTAATTGCTTTTGATAATTCCATTCGTATATGGAAGTGCTTACATCTAGACCTTCATAGCATTGTAAGCGAATAAGGTTTGTTCCTAAATGACTAGCTAAAGTTTTAGCTAACATTGTTTTGCCAACACCTGGATTACCCTCTAACAGTAATGGCTTTTCTAGATTTTTTAACAAGAAAAGAGAAGTAGCTAATTCTTCATTTAATATATAGTCATTATTGTAAAAATCTTTTATTATGGCGTTAATCTCTTTATTCAAAAGCTTAAAATTTACTTGGTTATACTTAACTATTCTCAAGCATGGTTTCTTGATTACTAAAGGTGAATAAAACTTTATGCTGCTGCTTCTGCATTTGCTAATTTTTTTGAAAAATTAGAGACAAATTGTTTAAATAATTGATTTGATACTGTGTCAATAAGCCTAGAACCAAATTGAGCGATTTTACCATTGACAGTGACATCCATAATAGCATCCATTTTAACACCGCCAGAATCTAATTCAGTAAGATTTATGGTCATCTTCATTTCAGCATTTCCATTTCCTTTAGAATCGACACCATTCCCAGAAAGAATAATCTTTTTATTTTCAATATCTATTTCATTATAAAAAATATCTGCATCATATTTTACACCCATTGGACCAAATTTCATCCCTACTTTACCTTTATAATGATTTTCACCTACTTTTTCATCTATAGAAACTCCAGGAACACAATCCATAATTTTAGTGGGATCAATTAGATGATTCCAGATTAATTCTGTCTTTTGGGGTACTTCGAATGACTTAGTTAAATTTGTTTTCATTAAAAATATTTTACCTATTATTTACACTTAAAAAGCCTTCCCTAGTCTTAGGGAAGGTTTTTTTATTTAAAATCATATTTGAATTTATTTATGAGCTTGTATTGCATCCCAAACTTTCGCTGGCGTGATAGGGATATCCAAATGTTTAATTCCTAAAGGCGCAAGTGCATCTATGATAGCATTAGCTATAGCAGGTGGAGCACCAACTGTTGGTGACTCTGCAACACCTTTTGCTCCTAGTGGATGATGTGGCGATGGTGTAATGGTGTGACCCGTTTCCCAATTAGGAGATTCGACAGCCGTTGGAACTAAATAGTCCATTAAAGTACCATTTAGTACATTTCCTTCATCGTCATATTCTATGCCTTCATACATTGCCGGCGCAATTCCTTGAGTTAGTCCACCATGTACTTGACCTTCAACGATCATTGGATTGATGATATTACCACAATCATCTATAGCAACAAAACGCTTTACATCAATTGCACCAGTTTCTTCTTCTACCTCCACTACACAGATGTATGCGCCATTTGGAAATGTTAGATTTGGTGGATCATAATAGTGCGTTGCTTCGAATCCAGGTTCCATTCCTTCAGGAAAGTTTGTGTAAGCTGCGAAAGCAACTTCTTGAATTGTTTTAGATTTGTCAGGAGCACCTTTTACAAAATACTTGCCAACTTCCCATTCAATATCCTCCTCACTTACTTCTAATAAATGTGCTGCAATTTTTTTCCCTTTATCTTTCAATTTACGTGCCGCTATAGCTGCCGCAGCACCAGCGGTTGGCGTACTTCTACTTGCATAGGTTCCAAGTCCGTAAGGGGATGTGTCCGTATCTCCTTCATCGATTTCGATATCGGTGTAAGGAATTCCCAATTCTTCTGCCAGAATTTGAGCATAAGTAGTTTCATGACCTTGTCCTTGTGATTTTGTTCCAAAACGTGCTAATGCTTTTCCTGTTGGATGTACACGTATTTCGGCACTATCAAACATTGCAATTCCTAAAATATCAAAGTCTTTAGAAGGACCTGCTCCTACTACTTCGGTAAAGGTGCAAATTCCAATCCCCATCAATTTACCTTGGGCACGTTTCTCAGCTTGCTCTTTTTTGTAATCTTCATAGCCGATCATATCCATTGCTTTTTCTAGCGTAGCTTTATAATCTCCACTATCATATGTCCAACCTAAAGGTGAATCGTATGGAAATTGTTCTTTTTTAATGAAATTTTCAAAACGTAATTGTGCCGGATCTTTTCCTATTTCGGCAGCAAGTTTGTCTACCATTCTTTCAATAGCATGAACGGCTTCGGTGACCCTAAATGAGCATCTATAAGCCACTCCTCCAGGTGCTTTATTTGTGTATACAGCATCTAACTCCGCAAATGCATGTTCATAATCATAAGAACCTGTGCATATCGAGAACATTCCTGTAGGATATTTTGATGGGTTCGCAGAAGAATCTGTATATCCATGATCAGCTAAAGTTGAAACTTTAAATGCTTGTATTTTTCCGTCTTTAGTGGCTGCCAATTCACAATCCATGTGATAATCACGAGCAAAACCATTGACTAAGTTTTCTGACCTGTCTTCAATCCATTTTACAGGTTTTCCAATTAAAAAACTAGCTGCAATTGCAACTACGTATGCGGGATAGACAGGAACCTTACCTCCAAACCCTCCTCCAATATCAGGAGCAATAATTCGTATTTTTTCTTCAGATAAACCAACATGACCAGCAACTAAAGCTACTATTGTTCTAATTGCGTGAGGTGCTTGTGTAGTTAAATAAACTAATAGTTTTCCAGTGTCTTTATCAAAAGAAGCTACACAACCGCAAGTTTCAATTGAAGCCACATGGATTCTTGGTAAATAAATTCTTTCTTTAACGACTACATCTGCTTTTGAAATAACATCATCTGTCTTATTTCTATCTCCTTGCTCCCAATGATATATTTTATTGTCTTTTTGATTTTCTTTGTCGGGTCTTAATAAAGGCGCATTTTTATCTAGGGCTTTATATGGATCAACGATTGCTTGCATTGGCTCATACTCAACCTCAACTGCTTCTGCACCATCTACTGCTACATACCTATCGGTAGCAATAACAGCACAAACTTCTTGTGACTGATGCATTACCGTATCTGTTGGCAATACCATTTGGGTGTCAGACAATAATGTGGGCATCCAATGTAAGTTAAATTCTTTCAAATCATAACCTGTTATTACGGCCAATACTCCAGGAATAGCTAATGCCTTATCTTTATTAATACTTAAAATCTTAGCATAAGCGTATGGACTTCGAACCATAACCATAGTTAACTGTCCCGGTAATTTCACATCATCTACATATTTACCTTTGCCGTGTAAAAATCGAGCATCTTCTTTTCGTTTTACAGAGTGACCCATTCCTCCAACCTCTGGTGATGTTTTACATTTAAACATATTTTTATTTTTAAAAAATTAGACTAATTAAGATTCTTTTTGCATTTCTGTTGCAGCTTGCTGTACAGCTTTAACAATATTATTGTACCCTGTACATCTGCACAAGTTTCCGGAAATTCCCCAACGAATTTCTTCTTCTGTTGGATTTGGATTATTTTTCAATAAATCGATAGATCTAATCACCATTCCGGGAGTGCAAAAGCCACAGTGCAAACCATGTTGATCATGAAAAGCCTTCTGCATTGGATGATTTGTTCCCTCTGCCGCAATGCCCTCAATTGTTGTTATTTCAGCACCATCTGCACGAACTGCTAAATATGTACACGATTTGATTGATTGGCCATTTAGCATAATTGTACACGCGCCGCAACCAGAAGTGTCACAACCTATATGAGTACCTGTTAAATCAAGATTTTCTCGAATGAAATGAACAAGTAATAGCCGTGAATCAACCTCTGATGTTACATTTTCTCCATTTATAGTCAAAGTAATTTTATGTTTCATTTTTTTATTTTTTATTTTTGTGCTCTTTCTAGTGCTAGTCGAATCATGCGCTGTGTGATCGTGTTTACAATGGATCTTTTATAAGCCTCAGACCCTCTCAAGTCAGAGGTTGGTTCGGCGTCTTCACTGGCAATCTTCCCAACTTGTTTAATTAAATCTTCTGTTATTTTTTGCCCTCTTAATATTTCTTCTCCTCGTTCTAAACGCATGGGAACCGCACTAACATTTGTAAGTCCAATACCTATTTGTTGACAAGTACCATGACCATCTAATTCAATATGAATTGCAACACCTGCAGTTGCATAGTCACCAGCTTTTCGTTCTACTTTATGGTAAGCTCCACCGCTTCCTTTTTTTGCTTTAGGAATTTGAATTTCTACCAAAACATCAGATGCATCTAAAGCAGTCATGTAAAAACCATGAAAAAATTCATCTATTGGGATTGATTTTTTCCCGTCAATTCCTTCTGCTATTACTGTTGCTCGAAGAGCCAACATTAAAGCAGGTTGATCATTAGCGGCATCACCATGGGCAATGTTTCCCCCAATAGTTCCTAAATTTCTAACCGAAGGATCGGCGGTTAATTTGACAGAATCTGAAAAAATGTCGTATTTCTCTTTAATTAATGAGGAATATTCCATTTCAGTCTGTGTAGTAAGTGCACCTAATTTGAGAGTCTCTCCATCTTCTTTAATGTAGGATAAACCATCAATTTTACTGATGTCTATTATGTGTTCAGGAGAAGCAAATCGAAGTTTCATCATTGGCAACAAACTGTGACCGCCTGACATATACTTGGCTTCTTCTCCATGGGTTTTTGATAATGCAATTGCATCTTGAATAGATGTTGCTTTGTGATAAGTGAAATTAGAAGGAATCATAAATAAATATTTTTATAAAATAAAATCAATCTTTATTCAATGAGAATATTTGGCTTATGATAAGCTAAAGCTAACAAAAAAAGTACACGAAAAACATTTTTTTTATTAAATAATCACGAATACTTTAAAAAAAAGCTAAATTAATTATGAATTAAACTAAAAAAAGCTTAATAATTTAAATTATGAGTGTATATAGTTAGCATAGTCTAAGGGAGTATCAATATCCATAATTCCACTTTCGGTCTCCAGCATTAAATTATGTAAATAATTATCATTTCTTTTTATAAGTATTTTAGCACCTTCCATATGTTTTAAATCTAAAAGATCATTTTTAAAGTGCCTGCTAAAGAAGACTGGATTTGCAGGTTTATTTTTAAAAAAAGGTCTTACGATAAATGGGTTTTTATCATCTATTGATTCAATTTTCGAAAGTATTTTATTGTATTCTGTGGCTAAAATAAAAGGAAGGTCCCCCAAGCAAATCAAAAAACCTTTAGCATTGGTTGAAGCCTCAAGAATTCCACATTGTATTGATGTAGTCATTCCTAAAGCATAATTTTTGTTATGAATTATTTTTATAGTAGAATTAGTGGCAAGTAATTTTTCTATGGATTCTTTATAATGACCTGTTACCAAAATGATCTCTTTAATTGAAGTCTTTGATAATTGAAATAAAACTTCTTCAATAATGGTATGATTTTTAAAAGGCAACCCTAACTTGAATTTTTTCATCCTAGAGGAAAACCCTGCACTAAGAACTATTGCTGTTATACCTTCCATAATGTTTTATTTGTTGAAATCAGAAAGAAGTTCTACTGCCCTATTACTTTCTTCAATTGTATTGGCATTAAGTAATACGTTTTCATTATCTAGTTTAACAATTTCAACATCACTATTAATAAGTACTTTTCGAGTACATGAGTACCCTAATGATAAATAATACAAAAGCACAGGATAAGCTCTAGGTTCCCAAATTGTTATTAAAGGTTCGGGAAAATCAGTATTAGAATTATAAAAACAGGTTGCTAATTTTGAGGGATTACGACTTTTTACTAATGTTTCAATAGTTTTATTATTTAAAAGAGGGATATCACAAGCAACTGTAAACCACGAAGAATTAGGTTTTTTTTGAAAAGCACTCAATAACCCTCCATAGGCACCTAATCCTATAAATGAATCTGTTATTACATTTGAAAATAATGATGATTGATCAGCCCTGCACGATGTAAATACATCTTCACAGAAAGGCTTCATTATTTCTTGTAAATAACTGTATTGAGACTTGCCATGGTAATTAATAAAAATCTTATCAACCCCCATACGCGTGCTTTTTCCTCCACCTAATATTAATCCCTGAATCTTTGGTTTCCGATTTTCTAAAAAAAGATTAATAAAATTACCTATTCCTTTCTCATCTGAAACCAAGAATTTAGGTAAGGTTGAATATTCTGGAATTAACTCTTTAATATATTCTGGAATTTCTTTTTTAGAATTAGTCCACAGTAATGCTATTACATTTGTTAATGATGCTTTCCTTTTAAGAAGAGAAGTCTTCTTTTTAGGATCTATAATTACTATTTGATGATTTGCCTGTTCATGATTTCCATTAACTAAAATAAGATCTGTGGAGTCAAAAAATCCATTTTCCTCATAATTATAAACCGAATCAAAGAATTCAAACTGCTTGTGAGAAATTTTATTTATGAAGGTTTTAATAAAAGGATTTGAAGAATATTTTTTGATTAGGTCATTATTTGAAGCATGATCTGCATCCACATAACTCAATGAAAATTTATCTCTAAGTTGATCACCTATAAATGAAGCTAAAGTTTGAATTTTTCGGCAATCACTTCCAAGTAAACTAACTTCGTTTCTTCCATAAAACCCTTTAATTGGCTTTGATAAATTACTATGCTTATTGTGTTTCATTTCTATTGAATCTAAAATATTTTTAATTTATAATGAAAATGATTTGAAAAGCTAAACTTAATCATAAAAAAGGTACTCAATATATTTTATAATATTTCTGTACATTAAAAAATCAATATAAATATCTAAATTATCAGTTATTTTTTAATAATTTCAAAATATGGAATTAGGATACTCCTCTCAAATATATTTAGACTACAATGCAACAACACCTTGTAAAGAGAGCGTAGTTAAAGAAATGTTGCCTTATTTTAATAAACATTTCGGGAATGCTTCTAGTAGTCATCATCCCTTTGGCTGGCTTGCAAAAGATGCATTAGATGAATCAAAAAATATGATTTCTAAAACATTGGGGATTTCACAAAAAGAATTTATTTTCACATCCGGTTCTACAGAGAGTATTAATTCAGTTTTAAAAGGTCTTTATAAAAAGAATAAATCTACTCGGAATCACATTATTACTTCAAAAGCAGAACATAAAGCAGTGCTTGATGTTTGTGAATTTCTTGAAAAAGAAGGTGCTAAAGTAACCTACTTAGATGTTAATTCCGATGGTCTTATTGATATAAAACAACTAGAAAGTGAGTTGTCAAAAGACACTCTAGTGGTTTCTATAATGTTTGCAAATAATGAAACGGGAGTCATGCAACCATTAGATTTAATTTCACAATTATGCAAAAAAAATAGATGTCTATTGTTTTCAGATGCTACTCAGGCATTAGGTAAAACCGAAATGAATGATTTTTTTAAACAAGTAGATTTCGCATGTTTTTCTGGACATAAATTATACGGTCCAAAGGGTGTAGGTATTACATATATTAAAGAAAAAAGTGCAGTATATTTAGATTCTTTTATACAAGGCGGGGGGCAACAAAGCGCATTAAGAGGCGGAACTTATAATATCCCAGCAATTATTGGTATTGCCTTTGCAATTGTTCAAGCTGATCAAAGACTGATTGAAGAAAAAAAACGTTTAGAATATTTAAGAAATCTATTACAAAACGGATTATCTACTATAGAAGAATCTATTGTTAATGGTTTGAATGTTGATCGTTTAACTAATACGCTTAATATATCATTTAAATATATTGATGGAGAAATCTTACTTCGTTCTTTAAGTACATCCTTAGCAGTTTCTAATGGGTCTGCTTGTAAATCTGCAGGTGTCAATCCTTCCCATGTTTTGATAGCAATGGGGATTTCTCCTACATTAGCTTTTTCTAGCTTACGTTTTAGCTTGGGCCTTTATACTTCAAAAAAAGAAATAAAAAACACGATTACGTTAGTATCAAAAGAAATAGCAAAACAACGAGAATCAAATATTCTTTGGGAAAGACGAGAAGTGTAACCTAAAACCTTTCATGAATTGGTTCTGTTTTATCACGTAATAATCCTCCTTTTTTATCAGAATAAACACTTAGGATTTCAGCAAAAATACTTGAAGCAATTTCTTCAGGTGAGTTTGCTCCAATTTCAAGACCACAAGGTGCATATATCCTTTGGAGTTGTTCTGGAGTAATTGGGGTGCTAGATTTCAAAAAGTCTGCTTTCATTTTTTCAAATCTTTTTTTAGGTCCTAAGCTAGCAATATATTGTGCTGGAGTATTTAATGTTTTTTTTAAATTCTGAATATCAGTTTTATAATCGTGCGCCATTAAAATAACGGCAGAACGATCATCAATTTCAGGATGCCTTTCTTCATCTTTGTTAAACAAATATTTTACAGAGCCAAGTCTATCTTTTCTTATTTTCTGTAAATTTCCAACCAGACTAACTTCCCAATCCATTACTTTTGCTAGTTCAATCATTGGATAGATGTCATAGTTGTCTCCATAGATAACAAGATGAAATTGGGAGGGAATAAGCTCAATAAGAACACTTACCTCAAATTTGGATATGGTATAACTATATATCCGAGATTTTTTACTTTTTAATACAGAATTGATATCAATTTTGAGTGTATTTTTAAATTCTTCGTGATTACATTCTTCAATAGTTAGAGTATCAGTATCATAATAATAGCTATTCCCTAGCTTGATGTTTTTATCGGAATCATTTGACGCAATAACAGTAATTATAATGTGAGATTTTCTTGAAGAAACACATTTCTCCAACAATGTAATAGTATTGTTTTCTGGGACAATAGGAGAAATTAAAACATCTATTATACCGTTACAACCCAGACCAACACCTATTTGCTTTTCATCATCCTTAGAGGTGTCATATGTAACAACCGAAGGTTCTTTTTTAAGAATTGCGATCTGTGATCTTTTTAAAGCGTCTCCTTCAAGGCATCCGCCACTAATACCTCCTTCAAAAGTGCCAGATTCAAAAACGAGCATACGTGCTCCCTCTCTTCTGTAGGATGATTCCTCTACTCTAACCACCTGGGCAATGGCTGATTTCTCAGAAAAAGCACCAGAATGGTTGAATAATTTTAAAATTGACTTTATTTCTTTCATCCTGTAAAGTAATAGATTATTACTAAAATAAAATTAGTTCATCAAATATTATTGTAGTTTTATATGTAAAAATATACAAATAATTATACAATGCAGATTAAAGACAGTTTCGATAGAACCATTGATTATGTGCGTATTGGCGTAACAGATCGATGTAATTTAAGATGTTTTTACTGCATGCCTAAAGAAGGAATTCCCTATGAGCCTAAAGCAGATCTATTAAGTTATGAGGAGATTATTAGGTTACTTGATGTTTTAGGAAATCTTGGTTTTCGAAAAGTTAGGTTTACTGGTGGAGAACCTTTTTTAAGAAAAAATTTCATAACCCTACTCGAAAAAACACATCAACTAGCCCATTTTAAAAACATACACATTACAACAAATGGCACTTTAATGACACAGCATATTACCAAACTTATGGAGTTAGGAATTAATTCTCTTAACTTAAGTCTCGATACTTTGGATGCTGATCGCTTCAAGAAAATAACCCGACGTGATGATTTTAAAAAAGTAATTCAAACTTTTCATACCTTAATTGATGAAGGCTTTAAATTAAAGGTTAATGCAGTTGTGATGAAGGGAATTAATACTCAAGACATCCTCCCATTAGTAGCTTTAGCAAAACAACACCCTGTAAGTATTCGTTTTATTGAAGAAATGCCATTTAATGGTGGTTATAAGGAAAATAGCACTATTTTTAAAGCTACAGATATATTTAAAACAATTAAAAAGAAGCATGTCAGCTTATCTCCTAAAATTGGTAAGCATGGGGACACATCTACTAATTATAGTATTGATGGTTTTATCGGTGATGTTGGAATAATTCCAGCATTTTCACGTACTTTTTGTGACACGTGTAACAGACTTCGCATTACACCTAAAGGCGATATAAAAACATGCTTATATGATGGTGGCACATATAGCATTAGAGACTATATACGCTCTGGTGTAACTAATGAGCAAATAGCTTCTAAATTCATTGAACTCATTAAATTAAAACCAAAAGACGGCTTTGTTGCTGAAAAAGGTACTAATAAATCCCTTATTCGGGAGGAAAGCATGAGTAGTATTGGAGGTTAGAAGAAAATGGACAGAACATTTATTAAATATAGTGAGGCTCTCAAAATTTTAGAAGAAAACAAAACTTTTTTTTCTACAATTTCAGTTCCTATAAATGAAAGTGGAGGCAGGTATCTTGCAGAAGATTTAATTGCAGATCGGGACTTTCCACCTTACCATAGGGTAACAATGGATGGTATTGCCATTCGGCATCGTACTTTTGAAAATGGAGCAACCTTTTTTAAAATCCAAGAAGTTGCTCCTGCGGGCTCTATTCAAAAAACACTAGCTGATGTTAATGATTGTATAGAAGTAATGACAGGAGCTATATTGCCTAAAAAAACAGATACTATAATTCGTTATGAAGACCTTGATATTAAAGATGGTTTGGTGCAAATAAAATCAAAATTAGTTGCCAAAAGGCAGAATGTGCATTTTAAAGGGATCGACATTACGGAAAACACTGTAATTAAAAAGTTAGGTGAATTAATTTCAAGTGCTGAAATTAATGTAGCTGCCGCAACTGGTATGAAAAATATTTTAGTGCGAGAATCTCCTAAGGTGGTTATTATTTCTACGGGTGATGAATTGGTTGATGTACACGAAAAACCTCTTGAGCATCAAATACGAAGGTCAAATGTATATGGCATTAAAAACACCTTTAAAGAATGGGGTATTCTAGCTGATTTGAAACATTTATCCGATAATAAAAAAGAAATGGAAACCATAATCTCAAGCTTTTTAGTTGATTATGATATACTTGTTATTACTGGTGGAGTTTCAAAGGGAAAATTTGACTTCCTACCTGATGTTCTCAATAATCTTGGTGTTGTTAAACACTTTCATAAAATTCAACAGCGTCCAGGAAAACCTTTTTGGTTTGGTACAAAAGGGAAGAACACCCACGTTTTTGCTTTACCAGGAAATCCAGTATCCTCATTTGTATGTTTGTATGCATATATTAGATATTGGCTTCAAAAATCCTTAAACATTGTTGATGAACCAATCTATGCTATTCTCTCTGAGGATATTACTTTCAAACCAGATCTTATTTTATTTATAGAAGTAAAAATAAACAGCAAATCAAATGGAACTTTAAGTGCAGAACCAATTTTTGGAAATGGATCTGGCGACTTTATTAACCTAGTACACACAGATGGATTTTTAATTCTTCCTCAGGAAAAGAATATTTTTAAAAAAGGAGAAATTTATCCTTACATACCATATAGAAATAAATTATGAAATCAGCTATCACCCCATGTTGTTCCAATTCAGATTCAGTTGGAGTTAAAAAAACAACTTCTTTCAAAAATGGATTTATGTCTTTTGTATCAAGCGCATTAATTATTATTTTGCCAAAATGTCCTTTTTGTGTTGCCGCATACTCGGGTGCTATTTTAATGTTTTTTAATATAGAAAATGAAGTATTGGTTCCTTTCTTTTTTCATGGAAAGCCATTCCTAGGATTTATAATTATTTTATTAATTTCATTAAATTATACTAAAGAAAAATCTAAAATTGCTTTAAGCATTTCTATCACATCATTTATTACATTGCTACTAGTGAACTATGCGAACATTCTTTTGGTTCCAAATTGGATAATTTATACTGGATTTCTTTTCGCGGTATGGTATAATGGTAATTTTAGATATTTGTACAACTTTATAAAAACGAGCAAGCTTTCAGTAGCATTAAAAAAATGAAAAAATGAAAATACTCTTGTTTGGAATTGCAAAAGACATAATAGGTACATCATCTTTATTACTTAAAGAAGCTGAAAAAAATCCTAAAACAGTTGGAGAGTTAAAAAAATTGATCTCAAATAAATATCCAAAATTCAAGACACTTTCATCCATTGCAATAGCAGTAAATAGTTGTTATGCAGAAGATAAAACAAAATTGCAATCTTCGGATGAAATTGCAATTATACCTCCTGTAAGTGGAGGATGATTATGGAAATAGATATTCAAATAGTAAATAACATTGATACGACTTCTGTCTATCAAAGACTTTCTCATTGCAAGAGCGGAGGTATTTGTGTATTTATAGGAAGTGTTCGCGACAGTACTCAAAATGAAAAAGTAGAAGCTCTAGACTTCGAAACCTACGAAAAAATGGCTCTCAAAGAGATGGAGATTATCGCTAAAGAAGCAGGCACTAAGTGGAAGCTTAATAAAGTAATACTTCACCATGTTCATGGAAGAAAAGAAATAGAAGAGCCAGTAGTTATGGTAGGTGCTTCATCTGCACATCGCGATGCATGTTTTGAAGCTTGTCGCTTTCTTATAGATACCCTAAAAATAAGAGTACCTATTTGGAAAAAAGAATTTTTCACCAATAAAACTGTATGGGTAACGGAGCATCCATAAATATGTTTTTTAATTATAATAACTAAGAATATGAAGCACAAACTATCACATATAGATGAATCTGGCAAAGCTTCTATGGTAGATGTTTCGGATAAAGATGTTACAAGTAGAGTTGCAATAGCTTCTGGAAAAATATCATTTCCTTCTGAAGTTTTTAAAATATTAAAAACGCAAGACTTCTTGAGTAAAAAAGGAAGTATTACTCAAACTGCAATTATTGCGGGTATTCAGGCTGTTAAACAAACAGCAAATTTAATTCCATTATGCCATCAATTGCCTTTGACTAAAATTAATTTAAAGGTAACCCCTTCTGATAATGCATTAAACATTTTGTGCGAAGTAAAATGCAATGAACGTACAGGTGTGGAAATGGAAGCCCTTACAGGTGTCAGTATTTGTGCATTAACAATTTATGATATGTGTAAAGCACTTTCACAAGACATTAAGATTTCAGACATACAACTAGAGAAAAAAGAGGGAGGAAAATCAAATTATACCCGTCAAAAATGATGGAAAGTGAACGTTATATTCGACAAACCATTTTAAAGGATTTTGGATTAAAATCTCAAAAAAAATTAACAAAGGCTCGTGTCTTAGTAATAGGTGTTGGCGGCCTTGGAATTCCTGTTTTACAATATTTAAACGCGATGGGAGTTGGAACAATTGGGCTTATTGACAATGACGTTGTCAGTTTAAACAACCTTCATCGACAAGTTTTATTCTCTGAAAAGGATATAAATAAAACTAAAATATCTGTTGCAATAAAAAAATTAAAAAAACAAAATTCTACATCTAAACTTATAGGCTATAAGCTTTATTTGTCAAAAAAAAATGCATTATCAATTATTGAAAAATATGATTTAATTGTTGATGCATCTGATAATTTTCCAACACGTTATTTAGTGAATGATGCATGTGTTATATTAGGAAAACCTTTTGTTTATGGTGCATTGCACAGTTTTGAAGGCTATGTGAGTGTTTTTAATCACAAAGACGGTCCAACCTATCGATGTCTTTTTCCAAATCCTCCAAAATCTGAAGAAATCCCAAATTGTAATGAACAAGGTGTTCTAGGGGTTATTCCCGGGATAATTGGAAATATACAAGCGCTTGAAGTTGTTAAGGTTATTGCAGGAATAGGGAGTCCTCTCTCTGGAGAATTACTTATTTTCAATGGCCTTGAACAAGAATATCATAAATTTAAAATCAATAGCCTAAGCAAAAACAAAAAGATAGAAGAATTAAAAGACACTTATGAACTAGAATGTAGTTTTGATAATTCTTCTATTAGTTCAGATGCCTTTAAAGAGCTATTAAATAGTTCAACTGAAATTCAATTAGTAGATGTTAGAACTACTGAAGAGTATAATGATTATCATTTGAAACAAGCTACTCATCTTCCGTTAAAATCTATTTATTTAAATCACAATAGTCTAGACTTTGAAAAGACTATTTATTTTATTTGTCAATCTGGGGTAAGAAGTTTAGAGGCTTTAAGATTTCTAAAAAAAGAACAACCAGAAGCAACTCTAATTAGCATTAATGGAGGATTAAATGAATTCAGGAACTATGATGCTAAACATTGAAACAACTTTCCTGCTTTTTTTAGGCTTTTTCATTATAGCAACTTTTTATTCTTCAGTCGGTTTTGGTGGTGGCTCAAGTTATTTGGCTTTATTATCTGTTTTTGCTTTTAGTTTTTTTTTCATTAGATCTAATGCCATTATTTGCAATATTTTAGTTGTTTCAGGGAGTACGTTTTTATTTTATAAAAGGGGGCTTTTTTCCATGAAGAGTTTTTCGCCTTTTATTATCACAAGCATTCCTATGGCCTTTATAGGAGCACAATTCAAACTTAATGAAAAAGTATTTTTTATTTTGTTAGGAATTACACTTATACTTTCTTCATTTTCCTTGTTTTATCAAGCTGTACAAAAAAATGTGCCAAAGTCTAAAATATACCCTACTTATATGAGTTATTTTCTTGGAGGTGGAATTGGCTTTCTTTCTGGATTAATAGGAATTGGAGGGGGGATCTTCTTATCACCATTACTAAATCATTTAAATTGGGGAAAACCAATAAAAATAGCAGCTTTGACTGCTTTTTTTATTTTGGTTAATTCCATTTCTGGACTTATTGGTCTATTGGTAAGTGGTTCTCTTGAACTTTCTTGGATGACTACTGTAGTGTTTATGGTAGCTGTATTATTAGGCGGACAATTAGGGGTTCGCTTTAGTCTTAAAAAAGCTTCCCCTAGTGCCATTCGAATTGGAACTGCCTGCCTAGTCATTCTTGTTGGGCTTCGTATCCTAATCAATAAAAGTTTTTATTAAAAAACTTTTATTGTAAAACAAAATAAGGTTTGTATATATTTTATTAACTTTTGAAATAATTTAATCATAACACATTGATTCATGTCTAATTTCAAACTAAGCATTAACGGGAAAAATAAAGAAGTTGAAGCAGACCCTAAAACTCCAATTCTATGGATACTTCGTGATCACCTTGATCTTGTGGGGACAAAATACGGGTGTGGAATAGCCCAGTGTGGTGCATGTACCGTTCACCTAGATGGGGTGGCTGTTAGATCATGTCAACTTCCTGTTTCAGTAATTGGAAATAAAAAAATAACAACTATTGAAGGCTTATCAGAAAAAGGAGATCATCCAGTTCAGAAAGCATGGATAGAGCATGATGTTCCTCAATGTGGCTATTGTCAGGCTGGTCAAATAATGAACGCTTCAGCTTTATTAAATAGTAATCCAAATCCTACTGATAATGATATAGATTCTGCAATGAAAGGAAATATATGTCGATGTGGAACCTATACTCGAATCCATGCTGCAATAAAAACTGCTGCAAAATCATAAAATTCTCAATACTAAAAAATATATAATGAAAGTTACTAAAATAAAAATAGGAAGACGGTCTTTTATCAAAAGTAGTACACTAACTACTGGAGGAATCATGCTTGGATTTAATTGGTTAATGTCATGTGACATGACACCCCAACAAATAAATGCATTGCCAAAAGAATGGTTTAAAATAAACGGCTTTTTAAAAATTGGAGAAAACGGTCTAGTCACTATAATGTCTCCAAATCCAGAAATAGGTCAAAACGTAAAAACTTCAATGCCAATGCTGGTTGCAGAAGAATTAGATATTGATTGGGATAATGTTATTGTTGAACAGGCTCCACTTAATACTTCTTTATTCAAAAGACAAATTGCAGGGGGTAGTCAATCAATTCGCCAAGGATGGAATAGCCTTAGGATGGCTGGAGCAACTGCACGCGTAATGTTAATTAAAGCAGCTTCTAAATCATGGGGAGTTCCTGAAAATGAAATTACCACTAGTATGGGTCAGCTTATTCATTCTATTTCTGGAAAAACATTAAGCTACGGGGAAGTCGCATCCCTAGCCTCAAAAATGGAAGTTCCAAAAGAAATTTCTTTAAAAGATCCTTCTGAATTTAAAATTATTGGGACTTCTAGAAAAAACGTAGATGGTAGTAAAATTGTTATAGGGAAACCTCTATTTGGAATAGATTACAAGAAAGAAAACATGTTAATCGCAATGATTGTTCATCCCCCAGCTTTTGGAATGCAGTTAAAACTCATTGACGATTCTAAAGCCTCTAAAATGCCAGGGATTGAACGTGTGTTTATTATGAAAACTCATGAAAGTGGATATAAATTAGGAGCTTTTGATAATGATGCATTTAATGATCTTGCTGTAGTGGTGGGTCGTTCCACTTGGGAGGTAATGCAGGCAAAAAAAGTTCTTTTAATCGAATGGGAAATGGCCCCTGCTAAAACGGAAGAGTTAAGTTTTTTCGGAAAGAATGTGACTGTTGATACCCCTGCTGGACTAGAGAGTACTCAAGACCACAAGGAAATTTTTGAGGAAATGTCCAAGAAAAAAGGTAAAGTGGTGCGTAAAGATGGAAATCCAGCTGCTGCATTTAAAAATGCAACAAAGGTGATTGAAAAGAGTTATACCTGCCCTTTCTTGGCTCATAATACGATGGAGCCTATGAACTTTTTTGCAGATGTATCAGATGAAAAAGCTATTTTAATAGGACCGATTCAAACACCAGAATACATGGAACAAAGTGTTTCTAAACGTTTAGGAATGTCTATTGAAAATATTGATATTCAAATGACACGAATGGGAGGTGGTTTTGGAAGACGCCTATATGGACACTTTTTAACTGAGGCAGCTGTTATTTCTAAAGAAATGAAACAACCTATAAAATTAATTTACTCTAGAGAAGATGACATGACTCAAGGTACTTATAGACCTTCATATCACGTATTATACAGAGCAGCTTTAGATAAGGATAATAACTTAATCGCTTTTCATGTAAAAGCTGGTGGAATTCCAGAGAGTCCATTAGCAGCTAATCGTTTCCCAGCAGGTGCTGTAGAGAACTATATTGCTGAAGAATGGACAAGATCATCAAATATTACAGTAGGAGCTTTTAGAGCTCCTAGATCTAATTTTATAGCAGGGGTAGAACAAGCTTTTCTAGATGAAGTGGCAGAAGCTGCAGGAAAAGATCCAATTGACTTTAGGCTGGAGCTTCTAGCTAAAGCTGAAAACAAGCCAATAGGTAAAAATAATGATTATGAAGCTAAACGTTATGCAGGAGTTTTAAAGTTAGTGAAAGAAAAGGCATCATGGAATAACAATAATAATCCACAGGTTTTTAGAGGAGTAGCTGCTTATTTTTGTCATAATTCATATGTAGCCAATGTATTGGATATGGTAATGAAAAATGGAAAGCCTGTTGTAGAAAAAGTATACTGTGCTATTGACTGTGGTATTGTTGTAAATCCAGATGCAGCAATCAACCTTGCGGAGGGTGGGGTTGTTGACGGAATTGGACATGCTATGTATAGTGCCATAACTTTTAAAGATGGTGCACCTGAACAAAATAATTTTCACAATTACCGCTTAATACGGCATGGTGAATCTCCTAAAAAAATTGAAGTTCATTTTGTTAAAAATAATATTGATCCAACAGGTCTAGGTGAACCTCCTTTCCCTCCAATTATGGGTGCTTTGGCAAATGCTCTTTATCAAGCAACAGGAGTTCGACACTATAATCAACCTTTTAGCGCTTATGAATCATAAGATTATAAAGTGTCTAGAAAAATTAAACAAAATAAAACCTTGATGCAGAAAAAAACTCATAGAGACACTTTTAGAGACAGTTCAAAACTACAAAATTTAAATAATCATATTAAAAAAGACTAAATATTTAAAAAAAAACTAATGAATTTTAGATTTTTTGCCGTTTTTAAAGGGTTTTGTGTATTTCTTAAAAAGAGTTCAAGTCCCTCCTTCTCCGCAAGTAAATTCCCTAATATAATATTAATCAATATGTTAGGGTTTTTTATTTTCATATTTGTACGATTATTGTACGGTCAGATGTTAAAAGTCAAAAAATCTGAGCCAAAAGTTTAAAACTAGACCCCCCCATCCCTAAAATTAAATCCACTTTTCTTTTTGTACTAGAGCTGGTATAATGGGTATATAACCTATTTGATCCGCTGCTATAAATGTTAGTTTTACTTATGTAAGATGGTTATAAATCCCAGAATCTACTGAAGATGATATACCTGATTGAGTTTATAAAATAAACTTGATATGTTAATTGTAAACATTTTAGGTGATTTTGTTTTTTGAGAAAAATAACTCGAATATTTTCGAGATATCCTATCATATTACTGAGATTAGATATGATTTTTTAGAATTTAATTTGAAACAATAACTTTAATTAGGGACTTGATAATTTAAATTAATTTTTTTGTTTTTTAAAATAAGTTCTTAGTTGAAATTTTAATTTTGTTAATATAAATTAACTTTTTAGAAGATGAGTAAACTTATTATTGTTTCAAACAGGTTACCTATAAATATTACTGTTGAAAATGATTCGTTATCTTTTAGTGCTAGTTCTGGAGGACTCGCAACTGGTATGAGTTCTGTTCATAATCAGGGTGGCTCATTGTGGATTGGATGGTCAGGTATTGAAGAGGAAAACCTAGATTTAAATCTAAATAAAAAGATTAATAGTCAATTAGTGAATGAAAATTGTGCTTCAGTTAGTTTAACCAAAACTGAGGTTAATGACTTTTATTATGGTTTATCTAACAAGACCCTATGGCCTCTTTTCCATTATTTTACTGAATTTAGTACGTTTGACAATAATCAATGGGAGTCATATAAAAAAGTAAATCAAAAATTTGCTGATATAGTTATTTCTAATCTTTCTGACGGTGATAGAGTTTGGGTGCATGATTATCAGCTTATGCTCTTACCATCTATGATAAGGAAAATGAATCCAAATGTAACAATTGGATTTTTCTTACACATCCCTTTTCCTTCTTATGAAATATTTAGAATTTTTCCCTGGAGAGAAGAGCTTTTGAATGGAGTTTTAGGTTCTGATTTAATAGGATTTCATACATATGACTATGAAAGACATTTTATGAGCTCTGTAAAAAGATTACTTCGTCTAAATTTAAATTTTAATCAAATTGTACACAACGATAGAAATATTACAGTTGATACTTTTCCAATGGGTATTGATCATGATAAATTCTGGAATGCTGCCCAAAATCATCATGAATTAAAAAACAATCAAATATCAGATCTTCAAAAACAACTTAATCTTCATATAGATTCCTTACCATCTAATAAACTTATTTTGTCTATTGATAGGTTAGATTATACTAAAGGGATTGTAAATAGAATCCAGGCTTTTGAAATATTTCTTGAAAACTACCCTCAGTACAAAGAAAAAGTTCGATTAGTAATGCTTGCTGTTCCTTCCAGGTCTGATGTACCTCAGTATAAAAAACTCAAAAGACAAACAGATGAAATAGTTGGTAGAGTTAATGGAAAATTTTCAACGGTTAATTGGACTCCAATATGGTATTTTTATAGATCTATGTCATTTGATAATTTAATTGATTTATATACTTCTTCTGATATTGCAATGATAACACCAGTACGAGACGGAATGAATTTGGTTGCTAAAGAATATGTTTCAACTCGAATTTTTAAAAAAGGAGTTCTAATTTTATCTGAGATGGCAGGTGCATCTCAAGAAATGAATGAAGCAATATTAGTCAATCCAAATGATTTAAACTCATTAGCTAATTCAATTAAAAAAGCTCTTGAAATGCCAATTAATGAACAAATTAAAAGGAATAATATTCTTCAAAAAAGATTAAAAAGATATAATGTCCACAAATGGGCGAATGATTTTATGAGTAGTTTAATAAAAACTGAAATTCAAGTTGATTCAATAAAATCAGTTATTATTGGAGTTAAGGAAAATAAAAAAATTATCTCAAGCTTTAAGAATGCAAATAATAGGTTGCTTTTTTTTGATTATGACGGGACTTTAGTGGATTTTAATATAAATCCAGAATTAGCTAAACCAAGTAATAAAATTTTAAAATATTTAGAAAAATTATCAATGACTTTAAACACTCACCTTGTAATTAATAGTGGCAGAGATGGACCCTTTTTAGAAAAACATTTTGGAAATTATAATATTAGTTTAATAGCAGAGCACGGATATAAATATAAATTGAGAGATGAAAATAAATGGAGTAAAAATGGATTAATTAAAAATGAATGGATGGATCATATACTCCCATTAATAGAAGAATTTTGTGATAGAACTCCAGGATCATCTATTGAAAAAAAAGAAGCCTCTATTGTCTGGCACTATAGAAAATCACCACCTGAGTTAGCCGAAAAAAGAGTTGTTGAATTAAATACCCTTTTGTCAAGTTTGATTTCTGATGAACTTCAGATCCTTAATGGGAATAAAATATTAGAAGTTAAAAATAGTAGAATAAATAAAGGTTTCGCTGCTAATAAAATTGTTGAAAAAAGCCATGATTTTATTTTTGCAATTGGTGACGATACTACAGATGAATATCTTTTCGAGGAATTACCTGAAAGATCATTTACAATCAAAGTAGGATCCAAAGATAGTGTTGCAAAGTATAATATATCTAGTATTAAAAAGGTTCATGAAATGATAAAGAATTTTATTTAAACTGAAAATAATGAATAAAGAAAAAAAGATTAAAAGAGGTGTCATTGCTGGTAATTTTGATGTAATACACCCGGGATATATTAAAATGTTTAAGGAATGTAGTGAGAATTGTGAAAAATTATGTATTCTTCTCCATTCTAACCCATCTTTTGAGAGGAGTCATAAACTCCCCCCAATATTATCAGTGGAGGAAAGATCTGAAATATTATTATCAATAAGATATATCGATAAAATAATAGTTTATACATATGAGTCTGAACTTTATGATATTTTAAAAAACGAAGATTTTGACATTCGCTTCTTAGGTGATGATTATATAAATCAACCTTTTACTGGAGATGATTTAAAGATATCAATTCATTTTTTAGATCGATCTCATGGATGGAGTACAACAAAATTTAAAAATCTAATTGCTAATTCAGTTAGGAGTTAATTCATGCTTGATTCAAATAATCTAGAACTTGGAATAATCGGAAATTGTCATTCTTCGGCTTTGATTTCAAAATCCGCTTCAATAAACTGGTGCTGTTTACCTGAATTTGATTCACCTTCTGTTTTTGGAAAAATTTTAGATTATAATAATGGAGGGAGTTTTGAAATTATTTGTAACGAAAATTATAATATCCAACAACAATATCTCAAAAACACATGCATTCTAGTAACTAAATTTTCTTCTGGTAATAATATTTTTGAAGTTCATGATTTTATGCCGAGATATTTAAAAAAGAAAAACAAGTATCATTCCCCAGCTGAGATTATTAGATATTTTAAATTAATTTCAGGAAAGCCTAAGTTTAAAATCAAATACAATCCTAAGTTAGAGTATTCGAGTTGTAAAACTGAAACTTTAATAAAAGATGAATTTATCGTTAGTATTACCAAAAAAATAAATTATGACAGTTTGTATCTATACACTGATTTTGAAAAATCATCAGTTGTTAATGGTTCAGAGATTGATTTAATTTCAGACGGTTATTTTTTAATTTGTTATAATGAAAAAATCATTTCTCCTAAGCTTAATGAAGTTTTTTCAGAACTTAACAGAACAAATAAATATTGGATAAACTGGTGCTCTACTTCACCTTCTTTTTCTGAGTATGAGGATGAAATAATAAGAAGCGCTATGACGCTTAAATTACTCACCTATGACAAGACCGGAGCAATACTTGCAGCAGTCACCACATCTATTCCTGAGACAATAGGTGAGGTTAGGAATTGGGATTATCGTTTTTGTTGGATTAGAGATGCATCAATGGTGATAAGGGTTGTTCACGAGTTGGGGCATAAAAATGTAATTAGAAAATATTTGGAATATATAATTGATTTAATACCCGATAAAGGCGAGAAATTTCAAATAATGTATGGTATTAATCGTGAAAAAGAATTAGAAGAAAAAAAGCTAAATCATCTTGCTGGATATAAAAATTCTAAGCCTGTAAGAGTTGGTAATGCTGCATTTAGTCAGAAGCAAAATGATATTTATGGGGTTCTTATGGATATTATTTATACTGAAATTAAATTATTTTCTGATGACAAAGACCAACATGAACAGTTGTGGTCAATCACAAAAAATGTAGCTTGGGTAGTAAATGATAGTTGGATGTTCGCTGATAAAGGAATATGGGAATTTCGAGGTGAAGATCGACATTTTACTTTTTCAAAAGTTTTATGTTGGGTAGCAATTGATAGAGCAATTAAAGTAGCAGAGTTATTTAACAAACATGAAAAAATTTCAAAATGGAGCATTCTAAGGGATAATATTAAAAAAGATATATTTCAGAATGGTTGGAATGATAAAAAGAAATCTTTTACTCAATCATATAATTCATCTGATTTAGATGCTTCGGTCTTATTAATGGAACCTTATGGTTTTATAAAAGCTAATGATCCCAAGTATATTAGTACTGTCCATTCTATAGAGAAAGAATTATCTAATGATGGTCTTTTGTTTAGATATAAAAATGAAGACGATTTTGGTTTGCCTAGTTCTTCGTTTACGGTCTGTACATTTTGGTTTATAGACGCTTTAAATAAAATTGGGGAAAGAAAAAAAGCAAAAAAATTATTTGACAAATTACTGTCATATAGTAATCATCTAGGTCTTTTTAGTGAAGACCTAGATTTTAAAACCAAAGAACTCCTAGGAAATTTTCCTCAGGCTTATTCACATTTAGCATTAATTGAAACTGCTATGAATTTAAACAAAACAAAAGATTTTAAATAGAAAGATCTCTATTCCGTATTTTTCTTCTTGAACTTACTCAATATACAAAGGTAAGTCTTCACTTACATTATTAGTAGCTTGTTTCATTCTTGGCAAAGCGGATTTTAGAACTTACTGAAGATGATTGCCTGTGGTTTAAAAAAAAACCCTTCACTTGGAAGGGTTTCATTTAATTAAATTAGGTAATTGAATTTATGTTAATTAATAGGATTTTATATCTCTCACCATATAATCTCAATGAGAGGGTTATAGTATTATTGAGCTGCAAGCTCCATATTAAGGGCTGTTGTGTCAAAATAACAATTCATCTCAACAATTTTCCCGTTTTCCCATTTATAATCAAAATGAGTTCTATTAGAAGTTCTTATACCTGTCTTATTACCTGTTCCTTCCCAAGTAAACCAATTATTTGTCCAAGTATCACCTCCTTTAAAATAATTAGTATGGGCATAACTATCATTTATTTGAATATTATTAAAAATAGTATGGTGAGATTTAAATACTTCTTTTACGGTTTTTCCATCCATAACAGTATTATTTACCCTAACAAGAGCTTCATCGGATACTTTTTCATTCCATAAAGTATGATTGTTGTTAGCATAGTCATCGCCCATTGCTATTGCAGTTTTACTCAAGTCATCTTCTCTTGATAATGTTCCTGCAGACTTTTGTGAAAACATTAGAGTTGGAGCTACAAATAGGAGTATTAAAAGTATTTTTTTCATTGTTGAATTGATTTATGATTAAGGTCAAAAATAAATTAAATAAAATCAAAACTTTGTACCTTTAGTCACAAGCATCGAATTATGATAGACAGTATCTCACTCCCTACGAAACTTTCTAATGAAATTGAATCCACAGCAGACTTTTTAGAAGTTCCAGCTAATTCTAAAATTATTTCTATAGGCCAGCAAATGACTTTTATTCCTTTTGTCAAAAAGGGATGTGTAAGAGTTTTTATTGAAAATAATGACATAGACAAAGAACAACTCCTATATTATGTCAACGAAGGACAGACCTGCTTGATGTCAATGATTGCTAGTTTTGGCGATAAAAAAAGCAAGGTTTCTGCCATTACAGAAACAGATTGTGAAATAATTGCAGTATCAAACGCGAAGGTTCGAGAGTGGCAAAAGGTATATACGGAATGGAATGACCTTATCATTGATTTGTTTGTAATGCGCTATCAAGAGTTGCTTGAAACCATTGATGCTTTGAGTTTTAAAAAAATAGACGAACGCTTGTATGATTACCTTTACAAATTAACCACTGAAGAAGGAATGGTTGATATTAAAAAAACACATCTTGATATTTCACGAGATTTAAGCACCTCCAGGGAGGTGATTACACGGGCATTAAAAAAATTGCAGCTCGAAGGAAAAATTATAAGGAGCTCATCCACCTTATTTCAGATTAAACATTATGTGACTTAAGTCACAACATTTTTTTGTACTTTTAAGTTTTATTTATTTAATTTGTAAATTGGTTTATGGTTAAAGCCTTTGGGAATATTTTTCTGAAGGCTTTTTTTAAATCAATCTTTTAAATATTGATGTAATTCCGAAGCACTTTACTCTAAGATAGTTTACGATACTTTTTTTTAAATCTTTTCGTATAAAAAGCGTCCCTAAAATTAATTAGTTAAGGTAATCAAATAAACAAAGGCAAGTCAATAATCACTTCATTAGTAGTTTATTTCATTCTTGGTAAAGTGGATTGTATAACTTACTGGAGATGATCTGCTTGTGGTTTAGTTAATTACTTTTCTCTTTAAGTATCTTTTGTTTTTTTTTGATATATATGTCTCGCTAATAAAGCTATTGAAATAATATATAATGTAATTATCAGTTCAAAAGGCAACCAATTGTCAGTAACTTTAAATGTTAAAATACCTGCACCTATTATGTCTTTTATCATAAGAGCAAGAATAATTATCGTGCCAATTATGAATTGATATTTATCTAATACTTTTTTCATAAAGATTACTTTCTTTAAATGTAATCAATTAAAAAAAACCTGATTTAAAAAAAAGAGGATATGCCTGCGGTATAAAAAACCCCTAGAATTAACTAAGGGGTGTTAAATTAAATTTTAAAAAAATGATTAATAACTTTTTATAAGAACTCTAGTAAATGATTTTGAATATTCCACAGTGTCAAGTGTTTTTGAAAATTCTGCAAAAGCAGCTGCATCATTTTTATTCTGTGGGCCAAAATTAAATGCTGAATTTAAATCAGAATAAGTTCCGTAAATATATACACTTTCACCATTCTCTGTACCATGAACAATTTGTCCCATTCCAACAAATCCATCAAATTTGTAAGATTTTACAAGTTTCCCAAAAGCCTGAACCATACTGCTTAATTGCATATTTTTTGCTTTAAAAATCCAAGCTTGTCCAATAGGATAAGAAGTTTCTGAACCATTAGTAATTAAATCTCTTCCGGCAGAAGCGCTATTGCTTTTTACATAATTGTTCATTTTAGAAATGTATAAGTCCCAATCATCTCCTTTTAATGAGTTTCTAAAATCAGCCAGGGATTGTGATGATTCGCTAGTAATTCCAATCATATGAGTAGCTTTTTCACTTGCGCCTTTTAAAGCAACAGAAGAAAATGCAACATTTACATTTGAAGGTTTAGGATGATTAGAATAAAAATCATCTACTAGACCTGCAACTGTTGATACATTTTTGGAATCGACCTCTAACATAACATCATACCAATAAAGGTTCTGAGAAAACACTAATGAACAAATGAGGAAACTAAATACTGTAAATACTTTTTTCATTTTATATTTATTTATGGTTAATAATACTCAAATATAATAAATCTCAGAACTTACTGAAGATGATATGCCTGTGATTTAAAAGAAAACGCCACTAAATTTAATTAGTGACGTTAGTATTTATAAGATTATTTGTGTTTTAGAATTCTAATTAAAAACATGAATATTATTTGTCAAGTAGCTTTTAACTAATTCTACTTTTCCTCTTTCAGCAATAAAATTCTGAAAAGCCTTTGTTTTATTAATTGCTCTTTCAGTTAAAATTATATCGTTTAGGTTAGAACCGCTCAACCAAGTATTGTGGGTTCCTCCTTGTCCTCCCATATCAATTGATTCAAGTGCTACAATTCGATCATCCAATATATTATCAATTGCTTTAATGAATTTATCATACGCTTTTGCAAACTTAGCAGGTTCGTCAACAATCATTTCCCAGTTTTTATGAGCTTTATTCTTTTTACCATCACCATCTCTCCATCGTAAATTTGTCATTACCATAGATCCAGTTCCATCATTGATGTTTTTTTGAATTTTCCCAATGTACGCATCCCATTCAACATCTGATTTTTCTTCTTTGTAACCCCAATTTGCAGGGTCACCTACCAGGAGAACTCTGTGTGTCACATCATATCCTAAATAATTTACTCCCTGAAGCACTGCAGCTCCTGATTTTCTTTCTGCATCATTCCACTCAGCAAAAAGTTCTGCAACCTCTTCTGCTCTTCCCATTTTAACATCAAGATTAATAACTCTAATACTTGTTTGAGCAAAAGAGACTATTGAGACAAGTAAAGTTGTAATTGTAATAAATTTTTTCATTTTAATTGATTTATGATTAATAATACTCAAACATAAATAAAAAAAAATCACAAATCCCAGAAATTACTTAACAAATAAAGGCAAATATCATATTCTTTAGATGGTTTATGGTTAATTAGAGAACCCTTTAGTTAATTCGAAAGGGTTTTTTCATAAACTCTCGGGTAGTCAAAATCCAAGCAATTATTAAAACAGTTCCACCAAGAGGAGTAACAGGTCCGATCCAAGCTAATGAAAAAGAAAATTGAGTTTTAAATGAAAGAATAAAAATACTTCCTGAAAATGCTATTGTTCCCCATAGTATTAAATGAAAAATATACTTTTTTATTTTTGATGTAGTAAAATCAATTGATGAAAGAATTAACAAACCTAATCCTTGATAAATCATATACCGCAAACCCACTTCGAAACTACTTAGGGACTCAGTACTAAGGATTTTTTTTAAATAATGACTTCCTAAAGCTCCAAGCAACATACCTAAAACCATGAACAAACTTCCGAAAAAACGCATTTTTGTTTTCATTAAAACTATTTATTTTTTGTAAAGTAATTATTTTTCCAAAGGAAGAACATTATTAAAAAAGTTACTGTAAAAAAGTATTGAGAAGTTTCATTAAATGGATCTAGGAAGTTAGTTTTATCGTCAACATCCGAAATTCCAATAAGAAACAAAATGATTGCTGTTATAAAAGGAAAATGCTTTAAATACTTTTTCATACCCCAAAGGTAAAAAAATCCCAATTACGAATTTTACAAAATCATCCAAAGAACTAATAATTAACTTTAGGGGTGTTATCTATTTATTGGCGTTTTCTTTTAAACCACAGGCATATCATCTTCAGTAAGTTCTGGGCTTAAAATACACTTTACCAAGAATGAAACAAGCTACTAATACAGTAAAATAATCAGGTTTTTTATTTACATTTTTTTAAAAATAAACCAAGGTATTTTTCTGAAAACCCATGCCGCAAACCTCCATCTTTTGGTTATGTATACAATACGTTTTTTCCTTTTAATTGCTTTTATAATTTGAACAGCAGCTTTTTCTTTGGTCGATGTCCAAAACATTTCCTGCCCCTGAGTCATTTGAGTTCTGACAAATCCTGGTCGTATATCTGTGACATCAATATTTGACTTACCATGGGATGCTCTTTGAGCCATACCTTCCAAATAACTTGCTTGGTATGCTTTTGATGCATGGTACGCAGGGGCTAACCCACCGCCTCTTTGTGATGCAACGGAAGAAATATTTGCTAAATGTCCATAGCCTTGTTTCTCAAAAAAAAGCATTCCCCAATTCACCAAACTAGTAAATGCAATTACATTCAATTTGTTGATTTTGTCTTCCAGATCAAAATCTAATTTTAAGTTTAATGCGCCTCTACCAGCACTAATAATATATAAATCTAATCCCCCCAATTCTGTAGTTAATTTTTCTATATCCTCCAATGCATTTGACTTGGTGCAGTCAGAGGTTACATAATGAATTTGTTCAGGATGTTCCTTTTGTATTTTTAAAAGTAGTTCATCTCTCCTGGCTGTTATTCCAACAGAATAATTGTTTTTGACTAATTCTCGAGCAAGAGCCTTTCCTATTCCTGAACTTGCACCAACAATTATTGCTTTTTTAGATTTATTCATGATAATTCAATTTATTGACATTTGAAATGATTTGTTATTTAAATCAATACTTCTGTAGTAATATTTAATATATAGTTTCATCAAAAGATATATATAAAATACCATAAATATTATACCAAAAGGGTAAAAATTGCGCGTACTGGAATGACATTCGATTTATAAATTAGCCTCTAAATTTTTTTAAAACTAAAAGATAATCCTGCTCTATTTTCTAATCGTTTCAAAAGGAAGTCACCCATTGCTATTGATGGAGTTAAAACACCACTTACATCTGAGAGATTATCCTTAGCTAAACAAACAGAAACTTCACCAAGCATTTTTGATGTTGATCCATAACCAGGATCCATATCTCCAGTCACTTTCCCTAAAGCTTTAGAACCATCTTGTAGAGTTGTATAAAATCTCAAATTATAAAATCCATTTTCACGTTTTTCTTTTGTTGGCCCATCACCTGGTTTGGGTAAGATTTTATTTACAATTTTCTTAAGAAAAGATTCTGGTTTCGCTGTCATTATTAATAATGGAAGAGCCGTTAAATATCCTTTAATCTTTCCTTTTAGACCTTTTCCACTAATAATAGCCTCGTCATAACGGAAGTCTTTTCCGTAAATATAACCGCTCAACGCATTCGAACGACGAACAACTTTGGTGTTGACACCAGCCATAACAAAAGGTCCTATCCAGCTTTTTGAAACTTCGTCGTATACAACGCTATTTAAATCTCGAACATCATCTCCCTTAGATTTTTCGATTGGATTTAGTCCATAAGGATTAGTTAGAACTTTATATATTTCCTTATCAAGAAAAGCCTGTTCCATAACTTTTGTCAAACTAGCATATGTTCCTCCACTAATACCTCCTTTGATTCCAGCCACTCGCATTTGTATTTTATTTGCTAGCTGTCCCGTTTGGGCTTGCGATTCTTTTTGAGTGTAATAAACTCCCATATCTGAGGGGATAGAATCAAAACCACAGGTATGAACAATTTTAACTCCATTTATTTTTGCAGTCTCATGGTGTTGGTCTATCATTTTTCGCATCCACTGTACTTCTCCTGAAAGGTCACAATAATCTGTTCCGTGATTGACGCATGAAGACACAAGTTTAGAGCCGTATATAGCGTAAGGACCTACAGTAGTACAAATAACTTTAGTTCTAATTATCATTTCTTTTAAACTAACCTCATCATTACCGTCTGCAATAATTATGGGCACTGAATTATCTGCTACTTCTAAACGAACTTCTTTTAACTTTTGTTTGTTGCGTCCAGCCATAGCCCATTTAAGATTATCATTTACTCCATAGTTTTGAAATAAATAAGCAACCACTAATCTGCCAGTAAACCCGGATGCACCCCAAACAATAATATCAAATTCTTTATTTCTTTTCATGTTATAAAAGTATAAAAAAATCTATCCCAAGAGCTTTAAGAACTCCCACGCTATTACCACTTTCATTTTAAAATAATATGGACTAGTAAACAATCGTATTTCAAAAGTCATAAATAGTCACAATTAACTATAGCTCCCTCTTTCTATCAATGCGTTGGGCATTGTTAATGCGTTATTATTGTAAAGAGTTATTACCCAAATAAAACACCTGAAGATAATGTCCCTGTGGTTTAGGAACTAGTCACCCAAACAGATTTGTTTTCTCATTTATTTATTAGAGGTTTTTTTTTAGAGAGTTAGGGTCGTATTTAAGAAATAATCCTGCCCAAATCACCTTTGATAAGGCATTGATATAAGGCATTAAAGCAATCAGGGTTCCACAAATGATAAAAAAGATATTAAGGGGTTTATCCACCATTCCTAAAAGTGAAAGAAATATATAAACTGTAATGCTTAAAGCCACTCCTAGGCCATAGGAAACGTACATTGACCCATAGAAAAAACCTGTTTCAATTTTAAAATTAAGTTGACAAACGGAACAACTTTCATTAACTTTATTAAGGTTTCTCACTTGATAAGGGTGTCCAACCAATAGACTCCCCTCTCGACATCTTGGACACTTTAAAAAGAGAATGGATTGTATTTTTCTCACTTCTTTTTATCGAATACCAATAAAGCATTCCATATCGCGAAAGTAAGTAAGAAAGATACTGGAATTATAAAATAATATGAATCTGGAACGAAATTTATCACCTCTAATTCATGTAGTCCATGAGTAAGACCAATCAACATATTTATATACAAAATTATTGCAGCTCTAGTTGTGTATTTTTCCATGCCCTAAAGTTAAAATAAATCAAAGCTAAAGATTCTATTTTCAAGTTAAAATATCACAAAATAAAATGGAATAGCGATAATATTGTTTAAGGGGTAATTCAATTATTAGAAAGATAAATATTAAATAATTTAGCTTCTGTAACTAATTAAAAATATCCGTTATCAATTAAAATAAATTCAACCACCTAATTTAATTCAATAAATTCGCTCCAGTGAGGGATTTTTCTCTTAAAACCACAGGCATGAAATCTTCTTTAAGCTTTAAGATTTATTATATTTGAGTATAATTAATCATAAATGAATTAAAATGAAAAATATTATTAAAACAATTATTGTATTTCTTTTAGTATTTACAATAACAGCCTGTGAAAGTAACGGGGGAACATGGCTAGGTGAAGGAGAAAATTCTGGAAAGTCCTATACTTTTGGGCCTGAGAAAGATGTAGAAATGTTAATTAATCTTGCCAAAGCATATTCTAACAAAAACTCTCAAGAGTTATTTAAATATTATTCAGATGACTTTTTTACAGAAAAACAAAAACAGAATTATATTAACTGGGCTGAGTCTATGGAAACATTAAGTATGACTCCTTATAAAATTATTCCATTACAAAATGGTAAAGATTTTAGGCAAGTAATCGCTTGGTCAAAAGAAGAAAGAATTAATAAAAATGGATCTTACGAAAAACTAGATTTGATGGAATCTTTTGTACTTGACGATAAAGGAAAGGTGAAAAGTTTTAAACAATGGAAAGCTATAGATTCAGTTAATTTTGGAATGTCTTACGGTGGAAAATTTTTCGGTAAAGAAAAAAATGAAAATACAGGAAGACCTTTTGTTTTTTCTAACCGTAATGAAACACAAATAATCGAAGCCTTTGTTGAAAGTTATAATAATATGGATACAGAAGGTATGAAAGAAGCTGTGGCTGATGAATTTATATTAAATGACTACAGAGGAAAAAAAACAAATTATAAAAAATCCGATTTAGACAACTTCTTTAAATCTTTAAAATCTGTTAACTGGAAACTTAACGCAATAATTCCTATTAAAATTAGTAATACTGACGCTGCAAGTGGAGTAATTGTTAGGGGGACTGAATCAAGGGTTCTAAAAAATGGTAGAAAGTGGAACAAGGATCTAATGGAAATTTATTACTTCAATTTAGAAGGGAAAATTTCCTCTATGGAACAGTTTGCTAAATAAAGTTTCTTTATTAAATAATAAAACCCTTCCTAGTGAAGGGTTTTTTTTGTACAAATTGTTTCTTTTATGCTTTCAGTAAACTTAATACTAAATTATCTTTTCTTTTAAGTTTTATTTTTATTCTGATACTATCCTGGAATATTGTTTTGAAGTATCATCCCATATAAAATCACTAGTAACCCTATCATAAACAGGATTATAATAAACTTCCAAGAATTTATTTCTGTTCATATTTTTCACTTTTACTTGAACAACAAATGTGTGGTAATGATAAGTGTCATATGCACTCACAAAAGTATTGTAGGAATCCCAAGAAATATTCATCAGAAAATCAATATTACCATATTGACTCTGTGAAAATGAAGTTATTTTTTCATAAATCATCTTTAAATCTTCTTCTTTAGATTTATTATAATAAACAGTATTGTTGGACATCCCTGATAAAAAAGATTTGTGTTCAACTATCATGTCATCAATTTTTGCTTTTTGATCTTGATTATCAATATTTAACGATTGTAAATCAGGATTATATTTCTCAGCGGCAATCACTTCCTCTTTGAGAATAAATGACCTACTCTTTTTATCCCATCTATAAGGCGTTGAAATTTCATCACTAAAGGGCAGATAATCCACCTCTAAATATCTATACTCATTTGTTTTATTCAATTGAACTCGCACTGAAAATACCAACTTATGAGAACGAAATAATGTATTGATTTTTGATTGGTATGATTCCCAAATAACATTTCGTGTTGATTTCACGATGCCTAAAAATTCTTCTTCGATGAAAAATGAAATTCTGTTGTTTATAAAGCGATCTACTGGAGGTACAATAATACTATTTTGATTTACTGTAAATTGTTGATGCCTGAAAATGAAACTTTCAATAGGAATATACTCACCTTCCTGAGAATGAAGGTTAGTATTTGAAAATGACACTATTAAAAACAAAAAATATGTTTTAATTCTCATGAAAATGTATGATTAATTTAAATTTTTAGTGTAAAAGAGATTCTGTTTCATCCACTTTTAAGGAATGTATTTTCAGATCATCCAACCCTTCTTGATCAAATGGGTTTTCAATGTAATCTTGAACATTATACAATGTCATGAGAACAAAACTTATCACCATAGAAAATATCAAGGGAATAGGACTGAATAAA